>Ga0208787_1000040_pt1 | contig 56135 bp, 42 predicted proteins | sample Wag4_2014_7_11_FD_187362 | JGI IMG/M metagenome (GOLD analysis project Ga0208787, IMG submission 187362) | Fresh water microbial communities from Ohio, USA - Utica-2 Time Series HT 2014_7_11 (SPAdes) (version 2) | ecosystem: Environmental > Aquatic > Freshwater > Water tank | place: USA: Ohio...
TTCACATCATTTAATATGAAATTACCATACTTTACATCAATATTTGCATTGCCACCAATAGATTTTGCCGTTAAATTTCCATATTTAAGGTTTATATCCACACTGTTTTCAAAAGGAAGCCATACCTCATAATTAATTCTGAATTCATTACTGGAAGACTTATCAATCATTGAAGAAAGTAGATCTCCTAATGAGTTTATTATATTATTTTGATTTTGTATATTAAATTGTAGAACAGTGATCGCACTTACGTTGGATGAACTATTGGAAAAATCAATTTTTATACCATCAAATAAATCATTTGCAGCATTTTTATTGGAAGCTTTTACTTCAATTTGAACTATAATTTTAACAGCATCTTTATCCCAATTATTTAATACAACATGCCCATATTTATTGGTGATACTTGTTTTACCATCGGAGCTGATATTAAATTCTTCCGTTATTTTTTTTGTAAAGGTTTCTTTAACTCCATTGGCTTCCATTACCAAAGGTAGTATAAAGGATGCGATAGCCAGACTGATAACTTTAAATTGCTTTTTCATCTTGTTTTTGTGTTTTTGACTCTAATCGATAAATAATCTTGTCAAGAATGTCAATTTTCGTTTGATATCCCCGTTTGAGCTGTTCTAAAATAATTTTTTCCTGACCAGAAGGAATACGATCCAGTTCTTTTTTTAATTCCTCCATGGATCTGTCCAATTGTTGTAAATCTGAAAAAATGCTTTCCTCTGCATTTAACTCCCTTAGTTGAAAAAGTTTTTCGTTAATGCTCTTTTTCGATACCATTTCAAAATCTATAAATGTTTCCGATGCTATACCGATATTCCAAAGGGGCGATTCCTTTTTATTTGCAATGAGAAATCCAATGGAACCACCAATGACGAGTAAGGTAAAACCAGCAGCAATACTTCTGAATAGATTGGAACGATACCATACTATCCTAATTTTATGGGAGTTAACCTGTTTGGAAATATTTTCCCATATTTTCTCATTAGGAATTTTTACATCGAATAATTCCCTTTGTTGTTCAATAAATTTTTCTAAATCATCCTTTTTTTTCATCGGTTAAGCGTTTCTCTGATTTTTTGTTTTGCTCTGCTATACTGCGATTTTGAAGTGGCTACAGAAATATTAAGGATACTGGCAATTTCTTCGTGATCGTAACCTTCAAAAAGATAAAGATTACAAACTGTTTTATAACCCGTCGGCAATGCTGCGACAGCCTCCTTTATCTTTGGAATCATACTATGATTATATTCCATCTGCTCATAATTGTTTTCTTCATAAGGTATTTCAAAATGATGGGAATTTAAATCCTGGAATGCCAGGTTTTTTTCCTTCAACTTATTTATACATTGATGAATGACAATTTTTTTTATCCAGGCACCAATAGTGGCATCTCCTCGAAAGGATGCCAGATTTTTGAAAATAAGGATAAACGCATTTTGCAATGCTTCTTCTGCATCCCTGCTGTCACTCAAAAATCGGAGACATGTATTATACATGGCTTTTGAAAAGGCATGATAAAGATCATATTGCGCCTTGTGATGACCCTGCAAACAATTTTTAACCAATCTGTGAATGTCGTCTGTATTGGGTTGTTCCATTTTTTACCCTTGTTTCAATACTAATGACTGAATAATTTTACAATGGTTGCATTTTTTTAAGATTTACATTAAACCTTTTTTATTGAACAATGTTCTAAAAAAAAACAACGTTTACAATGGGGGTATCGGAAAGAAGAATTAGAGAACGGTTAGATACCAGGCAATCTATTTTAGCCTCGGCAAGAGAATTATTTCTCTTGAAAGGATTTGAAGCTACCACCATTAGAAATATTGCAGAGAAAATAGAATATAGTCCATCCACCATTTATCAACATTTTAAAGATAAAAATGAAATTTTTTATACGATTCATACTGATGCCTTCTCTGAATTGGTAAGGTATTTAAATGCATCGGATATTCATAAAAATCCAATGGATCAACTCATTGCTCTTGGTCAAATTTATATCCAGTTTGCACTGGAAAATCCCGAACTCTATGATTTGATGTTTATAATGGAAGCACCTATCGATTTCCTTGATTATCTGGAGGATGTAAACTGGACAGAGGGTAAAATGGCTTTTGATTATTTGACATCGGTCATTGCCAATTGTATCAAGCAAGGTCTTATAAAAGAAACGGATCTGGAGTCGCTTTCCTACCTGGTTTGGAGCACTGTTCATGGTTTAGTTACCATTTCCATAAGGAAAAGGGGATTAAAAATTGGTTTATCTGATCCGGATACTATCATTCAACGATCGTTTGCTATTTTCAGCCATTTACTAATTAAATCTTAATTTCATATTTACGAAAAATGAAATATTTACATCGCTTTTTTCTATTTCTTCTCATCCTTTGCCTGCCAAAGTTAGTTATTTCTCAAAAATCACTGCTGGACCAGTATATTGATGAGGCCATTCAGCAAAATCTTGTGTTGAAACAAAAAAATATTCCCCTTGCCAAAAGTAAATTGGCTTTAAAAGAAGCGGAAAAAAGATTTAAACCGTCTGCAGACTTTTCATTTTCATACACCCTGGCTCTAGGTGGTCGTGCTATTGATTTACCCATAGGTGATTTATTGAATCCTGTATATAGCACCCTGAATAAGTTAACTCAGAGCACGCAATTTCCGCAGGTGGAGAATGTAGAAAATCAATTTTTGCCTAATAATTTTTATGATGGTAGGGTTAGAATTTCTTATCCCATTTTCAACAAAGATCTTTTGCTTCAAAAGGAAGTGAGAATTCAAGAAATTCAATTACAGGAAAATGAGATTGAAATTTATAAAAAAGATTTGATTTTGGCTGTGAAAATGGCGTATTACCAATATGGTTTAGCTTTAGAAAGTCAAAAAATATTAGCAAATACCAATAATTTGCTTGATAAATCTTTACAAACGGTTCAAATTTTAGTCCGTGAGGGTAAGGCAATCCCTTCTCAGATACTAAGGGCTGAAAATGAGATGACTATGATTCAGTCCAAATTGAAAGAAGCGGAATATAATGTGGATAATGCCAGACTTTACTTGAAATTTTTGTTGAATAGGGAAAATGAAGTGGATCTTAGTTTCGAAAAGCCAGGTTTTATAGTTGATAAATTGGGGGATGTAGAGGGGATGAATTATGTTTCATCAAATCCGGTATTAAATAAAATCTCGTTGGGCTTATCCATTCAATCCTTAATGGAAAAAAGGAACCAACAATATTTTATGCCCCAGATTAGCTTATTTTCTGATATTGGATCACAGGAATTCAAATGGCAATTCAATAAGAAAAGCGTTTATATTATGGGAGGGTTACAGCTTTCCATGCCTTTGTGGACAAATAAAATAAATAAAATTAAGGGCGAACAGATTCAATTGGATATCAAGGCGTTGGAATGGAACAAAGTATTGGTTGAGCAGCAGGATAAATTAGCTATTGATGTAGCAAAGAACAAGTTGCTTTCCTCAAAAGCAGCTTTTATGGCCATGGAAAAACAAGTTAGTACATCAGCTACTTATTTAAGGCTTACAGAAAAGGGATTTCAGAATGGGACGGTTTCCTTGTTGGAAATGTACGATGCTCAAAATCAATATACCACTGCTTTACTTCAGGAAAACCTTAGGTATTTCCAATTTTTAATGGCTTTAGCTGATTTACAAAAATTAATATGAAAATGATAAAATCAACGCTGTTTAGCATCATTTCAATGGGCATTTTTTTAATGTTAACGGGTTGCCACACTGATAAAGCAACAGTTTCCAATAAGTTAGATGTTGATACTATACCGGTTTCTATCGTGGAACTTAAAAAAGAGGTCATCAAAGAACCTTTCTTATTATCGGGTATTTTTACAACCGAAAATGAAAGATATCTTTCTTTTAAATTAGGCGGCATCATAAATGCCGTATTTGTTAAAGAAGGAGATGCCATAAAAAAAGGTCAAATCCTGGCAACTTTAGATCCAATTGAAATACAAAGCCAAATACAAATGTCCAAAATTGGGTTGGAAAAAGCGGAAAGAGATTTACAAAGGGTAAAAAATTTATATCTGGATAGTGTAGCCACTCTGGAACAATTTCAAAATGCAACCTCAGCTCTTTCCCTGGCAAAAGAACAATTTAAAACAGCCAGTTTTAATGGTCAATTCAGTACTATAACGGCACCGGCAGGCGGATTCATTTTAAAAAAATTAGCGGATGTGGGTCAAGTTGTAGGCCCTGGTTCTCCTGTTTTTTTAGCCAATGATGTTGCTGGGAATACAGCATGGGTGCTAAAAGCAGGGGTTACTGACCATCAATGGCAGATTTTAAGTGTAGGGGAAACAGCCAGCTTAAGTTTTGAAAATGGTAAATCTTTGCCGGCAAGAATAGTTCGAAAATCAGCGTTGGTAGATCCATTTACCGGGACGCTAACCGTTGAATTAAAACCCTTGAATACCTCAGAAATTTCCCTTGCCAGTGGCATGTTTGGTAAAGCCATAATCACCTCAACAAAAGGCATTGAAGTGTTTCGTATTCCCTTCTCTGCACTACTTGATGCGAATCAGCAAGATGGTTATATTTTTATTACCACGGACAAAAAAACGGCAAAAAAAATTAAAATTAATTTAGCTGGTTTTGATAAGATAGGCGCTTGGACAGATTTTACTTTCGAACCCAATACCTACCTTATTAAGGAAGGTGGCCCCTATCTGACTGATGGTGCCACTATTAATATTAAACCCTAATTCCTCCGGTTATGAGAATCACTGATTTTGCTGTTAAAAATTATCCTTTTACATTAATCCTATTCCTTCTCATTTCTGTGATTGGCGCCTTTACGGTTATCAATATGCCCAGAGCCGAGGATCCTGAATTAAATGCGCCTATTTTTCCAGTAACTATTATTTATCCGGGTACAAGCCCGGTGGATATTGAGGAACTGGTTATTAAACCAATGGAAAAGGCCTTGTACGGTCTTGAAAATATTAGGAGATTGAAAAGTATTATTGGCGATGGATATGCAGTTATACGGGTTGAATTTAAATATGGAGTGGATGTTAACGAAAAATATCAAGAACTGGTCCGTGAACTGGCATCTTTGAAGGGAAAACTTCCTTCAGACATGGATCTTCCAACAGTAGAAAAAGTGAGTCCCTCGAACGTAAATGTAATCCAGACTGCGTTGATTTCTGAGACAGCTACCTGGAAGCAAATGAAAATGGAGGCTGATAAACTGGCAGAAGCACTTGAAAAAATTCCGGCCTTAAAAAATATCGAAATAGCGGGATTGCCAGAAGAACAGATTCAAATTTCCCTCGATTTTGAGCGTATGGCACGATTAGGTGTCCCCCAACAAGCTGTTATTAATAATTTACAAAGTGAACTGGCAAATATTCCTTCAGGTAGTATCGACGTGGGCAACAGATATTTTAATGTTAAATCAAGTGGGAATTTTCGAGATGTTGAGGAAATTAAAAATACCCTGGTTTATTCTGCAAATAACAGAAATGTTCAACTGAGAGATATTGCAAACGTTTCCATGACTTTTGCTGAAAGAGATCATATCACCAGGTTGAATGGCCACAGAGGTATATTTGTGGTTGCCGCCCAAAAGTCGAAGGAAAATATTGCAGCAACACAACTGGCTTATCAACCTATACTTGAAAAGTTTAAAAAGAATTTACCGTCTAATATTGATATGGTCCATCATTTTGATCAGGCTGAGGTAGTGCAAAAAAGATTATCCGGCTTGGGTTTCGATTTTATCTGGGCTATCTTGTTGGTTGCTTTTACCTTACTTCCCCTTGGATTCAGGCCTGCTATCATTGTTATGATTTCAATTCCTCTCTCATTATCTATTGGGATTATCATTTTAAATTATCTTGGATTTAGTTTAAATCAATTGAGCATTGTGGGCTTAGTAGTTGCATTAGGCCTTTTGGTTGATGATAGTATTGTTGTTATTGAGAATATTGAAAGATGGATGTTGAATGGATTTAGTCGTAAAGATGCAGTCCTAAAAGCGACTTCCCAGATTGGAACAGCTGTTTTGGGCTGCACCGCCACTTTAATTATTGCCTTTCTTCCTTTAATTTTTCTTCCCGAAGCTTCTGGAGAATTCATAAGGTCATTGCCTATCAGTGTCATCGCATCTGTATTGGCTTCATTATTAGTTTCTTTAACTGTTATCCCATTCCTTGGAAATATTCTTTTGAAAAAAACAATGACTCATTCTGAGGGAAATTGGTTTATGCGTGTTCTTAAAAGCGGTATTAGTAAGAGTTATGCTCCCATTTTGGAAACTTCTCTAAATAACCCTGTCAAAACAATGGGAATTATTTTAGTGGTCTTTTTTGCGTCCTTACAATTTATTCCAATCATTGGATTTAGTTTGTTTCCAGCTTCTGAAAAACCTCAATTTCTCATTAGAATTACCCCTCCAGCACAAGTTAATATTAAAAATACAGACACTATTTCAAGGTTTGTAGAAAAAGAGTTGACTAAAATTTCTGATGTTCAATATTATGCTACCAATGTGGGTATGGGTAACCCACAGATTTATTATAATGAGATTAGATCCATTAAAAAGCCAAATTTCGCAGAAATTTTTGTTCAGTTGGATCCAAATTCTTCAGTGGAGAGAAAACTGTTTTTAATCGATTCCCTTAGGAATGAATGGTCTCCTTTTTATGGTGCAAAAGTTCAGATAAATAATTTTGAACAAGGTCCTCCTGTTGTTGCCCCTGTGGAAGTTAGGTTATTAGGTGATAATCTTGATTCTTTAAGAGCTTTATCCTTCAAAATTGAAAATCTGATAAAAAGTGTTCCAGGTACCATTTATGTGAATAATCCTGTAAGTAATCTTCAAACAGACATCAGGGTTAAAATCAATAAAGAAAAGGCGGCATTGTTAGGTGTCCCCACCATTTCCATTGATAAAACCCTCCGACTGGCTCTGGCTGGAATACCAATTGGTATTATGTCTGACGACGATGGAGAGGATTATCAGATTCTTATAAAGAAAAAGGAAAATGTTCCATTAAATCTGGATGTTTTTAAAACCTTATTTGTGGAAAACGTAATGGGAAAAGCTATCCCTTTAACCCAGTTTGCTCATCTTGAACTTGAATCTTCTCCTTTATCAATAAATCATTTGGATAAGACAAGGATGGTTTCTATCTCCGCTTTTGTTAATAAGGGATATTTAAACGACGAGGTAATTAAAATGGTTATGGATAAAATGGATCAATTTTCTCTGCCTTCTGGTTATACTTTCCAGATGGGAGGAGAATATGAGACCAGGCAAGAATCATTCAGTGGTTTTACTATTATTATCATTCTAACTATTTTTCTATTCATTGGTATTCTTTTATTGGAGTTTAAAACTTTTAAAAGTACAATTATTGTATTGAGCGTCATTCCTTTAGGTATGGTAGGTGCACTCTCCGCTTTATGGTTAACTGGAAACTCACTTTCATTTGTAGCGGTAGTTGGACTCATTGCACTCGCTGGTATAGAAATTAAAAACACTATTCTATTGGTTGACTTCACCAATCAATTAAGAGAAGAAGGAAAACCGTTAGACATTGCTATCAGAGAAGCGGGTGAAATTCGATTTTTACCCATTATCCTGACTTCGTTGACTGCCATTGGCGGCCTTATACCCATCGCACTTTCAACCAATCCACTTATTTCACCACTGGCGGTTGTAATTATTGGTGGGCTTATAAGTTCAACATTACTTTCCAGAATTTTCACGCCGGTCATTTATAAATTAATTCCTCCTAAAATAGAATCGTAGATTTTAAACACCGTACTGAAAACCCGTTTCCTTTGCCATAATGTCTTTTTAAGATCATTGTATCGTCATAGTAAAGGTTTATTCCCATTGCATTAGCATGGTCATAGTTGGTCATTGACCACCAAAAACCATTAGAATTGGCTAAATCGAAGTATCCCAAAGGGTATCTTAGACCTCCTGGATATCCGTTGAACAGACATAATTCTTGCGGTATGGATGAATCGGAGGTGCCACTTTCCCAACAATCTATTGACTTTAAATGAGTCCCCGCTGCCAGTAAACCTCCGTAATGAGTGGCCAAACCAGTCCAGTCTGTAATAGAGGGAATTTTAAATTGCGCTGGAGCCAGCCCATTTTCATCTATAACTGCATAATAGTTATATAATTTTCCGAAAATCAGCCCTAATGAATTGTTATTTTCATAATGGCAAAAAGCAGGTAGATGGTTCTTTGAAGCATATTCCCAATCTTCTTCATTAACAGCATGGTAAATGGGCGTTCCATTTCTGAAAGAACTTGTGTTTAGATTGGTACTCATCCATTCCTGTTCTCCGATAAAAATTGTTTCTGGCGGTAAAATCATATAAGAAATAATAAAGGCCATTAAATTTTATTAAAAGAAGGAATCATATTATTTTGCAAGAAAGTAAAATTAAATGAAAAAAGAGGAATCCAATGGTTTAGACAGGCATTTAAATTTGCTGACTTTAACAGCCACCGGTATTTGTTCTATGGTAGGTGCTTCCATTTATGTAGTACCAATAATGATACAAAGGAATGTTCCGGGGATAGGTCCTTATGTATTAATTGCTTTTTTAATGGCCGCAGTACCCGCTCTTTTTGCTGCTCTTTCTTATGCCGCACTGGCATCGGCAATGCCAAGAGCTGGTGGCAGTTATATTTATGTAAGCAGAAGTTTGCATCCTTACATTGGATTTGTGGCTAGTTTTTCTCAATGGTTTGGATTGAGCTTGGTTATAGGTGTAGTTGCTTTTGTAACTATTCCTTTTTTTAGAGATTTTTTTAATGCGCTGGGCTTTTTAGACATAGGTACCTTTTTGTCTATACCTTCTGTTAGATTATTTTTAGCTTTGGCTATTCTAGGTTTTTTTACTTTTACAAATATTAAGGGAGGTGCATTTTACACAAATACCTTAATTCCTCTGATGTTCCTAATGTTTATTTTAGGTGGTATTGTCATTTTTTTTGGATTTTACTATGATAAAACAGATTTTGCTAAGGCTTTAATGGATAAAACAGGCTTACGCTTAATGGAAAAACCTGTATTGGCATTTTCCTGGCAAACTCTTTTTACAGGAGCCTCTATTTTATTCGCCAGTTTTATAGGTTTTGATTCCATAGCTCAGGCGGGAGGTGAAGCCAAAAATCCTTATCAGAATTTACCTAAAGCTATTATTATGGCTATTTCTTTGGTAGGAATATATTATTTTGTTTTTTCCGCTGCTGTTTATCATTCTATTCCTTGGTGGTACATTGCAGAAGAAGCAAAACAGAAAGATCTCACAGCACCAGGGTTGTTTTCCATTTTATTACATCCATTTTGGTCAGCCATAATCCTGTCAGGTGCCGCCATTGCTTTGTTAAATGACTTGCCAGGAATGATTTTATCTGTTTCAAGACTGGTATTTGCCTGGGCAAAAGATGGGATCATAAATCCTGTTTTTGCAAAAGTAAATCAAACCACTAAGACACCAAAAAGTGCCATTTTATTCAGTTCCTTTATTTCTGCCTTGGGTATTTTAGGTTGCCATTTCGCTGGTGATATTTTTCTCGGTATCGATATTATGGTCACATCCATGTTGGTGAATTTTATCCTTATTTGTCTTTCAGTGGTGTTTTTACCCCAAAAAAATAAATTTCTTTCAGCTAATATGCTAGGTTATCGCTTTCCAAAAATTAGAACCCTATTGGCGATTTTAGGTATCTTTTTATTGTTTATCTTACTTGTATTTCATACCATAAAGGATTTAAACAGTTCTCTAAGTCAATGGTATTTTAAAGCAACCTGGGTTTGGTTAATCGTTATGACAATAGGAAGTGCATGGTTTTTCACATTTTGGCTTAAAAATAAAAATGGGAAATCCCATTTTGAGGAACTTCCCGAAGGGTGACACCGAGAGTAATACTATTATAAATTTATTTATTATTTTGATTAATTTAAAGTAAATGTAACTTTAAGAGTGTCTGAAAAAATTAAATTAGGAAATTTTAAGGTATTTACAGATTTTTTATTTATATTAACTATTGATTTTTAGTGGTTTAAACATGAATTTTAGAAAAACTTTTAGGAAAAAATAATTAGTTTATGAGCATAAATATTCCTCCGGTAATTATTGGATTATGGCAAATTGCCGACATCGAGCGGAAAAATGCAAACTTCAATCCTGCTTCTGTAGTTAAAAATATGGAGGCATACCTCGATGCAGGTTTGAATTTTTTTGATATGGCTGATCATTATGGTTCCGCTGAAATTATCGCTGGTTTATTATACAAAAAAAGAAGAGAGGAAGGTAAATCTTTACCTGTTCTGGCTACTAAATGGGTGCCTAAACCTGGCCATAATTCAAAAGATATGGTTAAAGATGCAGTATCTCTGGCATTAAACAGGTTAAATGTAGATCAACTTGATTTACTTCAATTTCATGCTTGGGATTACACAGATCCATCCTGGATTGAAACCTTATTTTATTTGGATGAACTTAGAATGGAGGGCTATATTAAAGCGTTAGGGGTAACAAATATGGATACAGTACATTTGAAAATGGCAATTGATTCTGACATCCCCATTGTATCCAATCAAATTTCTCATTCTCTGTTTGATCAAAGGGCAGTAAATAAAATGATCCCATATTGTTTGGAAAACCAGGTTCGGGTTCTATGTTATGGCACCGTAGCAGGTGGTTTTTTTTCAAATAAATGGTTGGGAAAAGTGGAACCCTCCATAGAGGAATTACCTACCTGGTCTCTAATGAAGTATAAAAGGTTTCAAGAGGAGGTTTGTGACTGGAATCAATTTCAATACTTGCTTGAAAAATTAGATGCTATATCAAAAAAAATAGACTTATCAATTGCCCAGCTGGCTTCCCTTTATATTAAAGAGGAGTATAAATGTAATGCAGTCATTATTGGCGCAAGGTTAGGAGAGTTAGAACACATTGCCGAGAATAAACAGGTAAGTAAAATGGCGCTGGATGATGAATCTAAAGCGGAAATAGCTGCTTTGATTAATACATTCAAATCTGTAAAGGGCGATTGTGGGGATGAATACAGATATCCTCCTTTTCTGACCGCTTCTGGAGATTTAAGCCACCATATTGCTACATTTCCGCCCGCTTTTCAAGTAAATGATGAGGGAAATGGCAGATATAGTGCTTCAAGTGGTACTATATGGGAGTCTTTTGCAGGGTATTCCCGGGCAGTAAAAAAAGGAAATCATGTTTTTGTTTCGGGCACCACCGCAACGCAGGGATCGTTGCTTATTGGTGGCACTAGCCCTGATTCTCAAATGCACTTTGTATTAGATAAAATCGAAGGTGCTTTAAAATCAATGAATGCCACCTTGAGGGATGTAGTCAGAACAAGGGTTTTTGTCTCAGATATAAACCATTGGGAAGCCATTGCACGAGTGCATGGTAAAAGGTTTGAAGGCATTAATCCAACAAATACCCTGGTGGTAGCCAGATTGATAGGCGATGAATATTTGGTAGAGGTGGAAGCTGATGCTATCCTTGATGACCTTGAAGAGTAAAGGGGTTGCTATTTAACATCCTATGTAGTCAATGCACCACAAACACTGATAGTCTGTCCACTGATATAAGCACCCATATCGGAAGCCAGAAAAACACAAACGTCTGCCACTTCAGAAGACTTCCCGAATCTTTTTAATGGAATATTAGCTAAATAAGCTTCTCTGGTTTTGTCGTCCAATTCATCTGTCATATCCGTTTCAATAAATCCCGGTGCAACAGTATTACAACGAATATTTCTTGTACCCATCTCTTTGGCTAAAGATTTTGTAAAGCCTATAATTCCAGCTTTTGAAGCCGCATAATTCGCTTGCCCCGCATTTCCAGTGACGCCAACAATAGAACCCATATTTATGATGGCTCCATTTTTAGCTTTCATCATAGGTTTTAAAACCTGCTTACAAAGATTAAATACAGATTTAAGATTTGTTTCAATCACTTTATCCCATTGTTCCTCAGTCATTCTTAATAACAAGGTATCTTGGGTTATTCCTGCGTTATTCACTAAAATATCTAACTTTCCAAAATCTTCTATAACTTGATTTACTAAGGTTTCGGCAGCTTGAAAATTAGACGCATCTGATTGATAAGCCTTTATGGTAATACCTGAAACTGCATTATCAGTAATTACTTTTTCCGCTTCTGCAGCACTTGATCTGTATGTGAAAGCAACATGAGCACCGTGTTCAACAAAACGGGCAACCAATGCAGCGCCAATTCCTCTCGATCCGCCAGTAATTAAGGCAACTTTATCTTGTAATAACTTCATATCTGATTTTTATTATTGCAAAGTTATCAAAACTTTCAAAAATAATTTGAAAAAACTTGGAAACTAATTGAACCTTTTTAGTTTCCATCGTTTATTAAGACATGAATTCTACGAAAGATAATATTCTCATACAGGCAGAGGCATTTTTTTTGAAATATGGTTTCAGAAACGTAACCATGGACGATTTATGCAAAGAAATGGGTATAAGTAAAAAAACATTATACCAATACTTTCAGACTAAAGATGCCTTGGTGGAATCCTGTATTTTTGGATATATGGAAAAAGAGGCTGATAGATTACAAAAAATTAGAGAAAAGGCTTCAGATCCTGTAGATGCATTTTATAGTTTATCCAGAAGGGCGCAGGAATCGTTAAAAGAAGTATCTCCATTTATCATTTTCGATTTACAGAAAAACCATCCTGAAATATGGAAAAAATTTGTAAATCATGATTTTGAATGGCAGTATAATATGCTGGTTTTCAATTTTAAATCAGGTATTGAACAAGGATTTTACAGAGCTGAAATTAACCCCTCCAAAGTGGCTAAATTATTTTTATTGCAATCGGAAGGTATGTTAAGACCAAGAATTTTTGAACCTGAATCTCTAGAGCTTATTGAAGCAATTACTATAAGAGATGAGTTATTTCTACGAAGCATTTGTACGACGTTAGGATTAGAGCGGTTAATCAGTTTAATGAATGCTAAGGCTACTATCATTTCATAAAATCTACCAACAAATAACACGATGAATAAAATGAAGATTTTTTCAAAATCACATGTATTATTTCCCAGTTTAGTTTTGTTTTTCCTGTTTTCGTTTTATAAGGTGAATGGCCAGATGCCATTGAATCTTAAGGCGGCGATGCAGTATGCTGTCGATAACAATAGCAGTGTAATTCAGGGTAAACTCGACGAGGCAAAGGGAAATATAAATGTGGAACAGCTGCTTTCCACGGGTTACCCACAAATTAACGGAAATGCTCAATTTGTTTATAACCCATTGTTACAGGTTATCTTTTTCCCTGACTTTTTGAATGGAAAACCTGATGATATCAGACCAGTGACCATTGGAACTCATTGGGGAACCAATGCCTCTATAGAGGTCACACAATTAGTTTTTAGTCCTGAATTTAGGGTAGGTCTAAACGCTGCAAAAAAAGCGACTGAATTGTATAGAGCCAGGGCAGAAGCCACTAAAGAAGAATTGGTTTTACAGGTTTCTAAAGGCTATTACGCTATTCAGGCGGTAAAATCTCAAAAGGCAAATATTCAGGCTAATTTGTTTAAAATCAAGGAATTACTGAAGTTAACCAAGGTACAGGTTGAAAATGGATTGGGGAGAATGCAAGATGTTAAACAACTTGAATTAACAGAACTTATTTTGGAAAACCAATTGAATAATTTAGAATTGCAGATCCAACAGCAGATGGTTATGTTTAAGCTTTCACTTCAAATGCCATTGGTAACCGATATCATTCTTACTGATACCTTAAGCGAATCAAATTATACCTTACCTGAGGTAGTGGCTTTACAATCTAATTATAATCAGCGTATTGGGTTGAAACTTATCGATCAAAATCAAGCGCTTAATGTAATTAATTTAAACCGGTATAAAGCAAGTTACTGGCCTACAGCCAATTTATTTGCAAATATTGCAGCACAAGCGCAGCCAAGAACTTTCAGTGATTTTGTTAGCTCTAATTCATGGGCTAGCTTTAGTTCTGTTGGATTAAGGTTGCGAGTGCCCATTTATGACGGTGGTTTAAGAAGAACGCAGGTTGAATCAGTTCAGATAGACATTAAAAAGGGAGAGGAAGACAGAAAGCAACTTCTTTCGTTATATGAAGCTCAATTTGAAAACGCAAAGAAAACATTAGCTCTTAATCTGAATAATTTAACACCGCTTAAAAAAGCCCGAAGTCTTGCCGAAGAAATTTACACCCAAAGTCAGGCAAGATATCAGCAGGGACTTGCTCCATTAACGGAAATATTGAATGCAGAAACATCTCTTAGAGAATCAAAAAATAATGTGCTCTCTGCTTTGTTTCAGGTCAGAATAGCTGAACTCGATTTGCTCCATGCCAATGGGCAATTGATTAAATTTTTACAATAATTCACCCAAACTTTATATAAAAACATGAAAAAAGGACTTAGAATTCTGACCATCCTATCTATTACCATCGGTGTATTCGCCGTTATTGGATGGAAATTAACAGATAATAAAAAGAAGATTGACAGCTCAGCAGCGAAAGCTCAGGTAAGAAATACTACGGTAATGGTTTCTTCTACCTTTCCAGAAATCACTTTGATGAAGAAAGATTTCAATGAAAATGGTTCATTCAGAGCGTTTAAGGAGGTAGCTATCATTTCGGAAGCGGCCGGAAGAGTGACTCAGGTGAATTTTGAAAATGGAAAGCAAGTGCAAGAAGGTAATGTCCTGGTAACCTTAGATTCGGACCTGTTACTAAATCAAATCGCCCAAATTAAATTTAATCAGGAGAAAATTAAAAAAGACGTTCAACGTCTGGCTAATTTACTACCGGTGGGTGGCGTTTCTCAACAACAGTTAGATGATGCTGTGAATGCACTTGAAAATCTAAAATTTCAGCAGGTTAGCCTTGAAAAGCAACTTTCTTTTGGTAAGGTTAAAGCGCCTTTAACTGGTATTATTTCAAATAAAATGGTGGAAAAGGGTTCTTTTATTACGCCTCCAATGAAGTTGGGTGATATAGTTCAAACAAATAAATTGTTTTTCCAGACTTATCTCACGGCAGAGCAGATCTCTCTCATCAAGGTGGGATTCATCGCAGAGGTGGTTACCGACGCAATGCCAGATCAAAAACTTAATGGCGTTGTCACCCTTATCGATGTAAAATCGGATCCATCAAGAAGGTACCTTGTTGAACTTTTGATAATTAATCCAGGGAGATTAAGACCAGGCATGACCGGTCAGGTTTCATTCAATGATATTGCTTCTTCAGAGATTTTGGCAATCCCGCGTATTTGTTTGGTTGGAAGTTCCAGAAATCCTTCCGTTTATGTCATAGAAAACGGTAAAGCTGTTTTAAGAAAAATTCAAATTGGGGTTGGCTCAGGTAGTTTGATTGCCGTACTTGGGGGCTTACAAAAGTCAGATGAAATTGTCCTTACAGGTCAAATAAATCTGGTGGACGGTGCTCCCGTTATTGTAAAAAACAAATAAGGAATAATCATTTAACCTTTTCAAAAGAAAATTCATGTCATTAACTGAAATTGCTATTAAAAGGCCTTCCCTGATTATAGTGCTGTTTGTTGTACTAACCGTTTTAGGCCTTTTTAGTTATACCCAATTGAGCTATGAACTTATTCCTAAGTTTGAAGCGCCCATTCTAACGGCTACAACGGTTTATCCTGGAGCCGGGCCTACGGAGGTCGAACAAAGTGTGACCAAAAAAATTGAAGATGCTCTTTCTGGCTTGGCAGGTGTCAATAGTATTCGTTCTACCTCAAGAGAAAATATTTCGTCGGTTATTATCGAATTGGAGCAAAATGCTAATATTCAACAAAGTCTGCAAGAGGCGCAGAGGAAATTAAACGAAATTCAACCTACTTTTCCGCGAGATGCTAAAGTCCCTGTCCTTGGAAAGTTTTCCAGTGATGAATTTCCAATCATGAATATTGGGGCCAAAAGTAAATTGGATGCTGGTCAAATGTTTGATTTAGCAAAAAATAGAATCGTTCCACTACTTAGTAGTATTGAGGGTGTAGCACGCATCACTATTGTGGGTGGTCAAGAAAGGGAAATCAGAATTAATATTAATAGAAAGGAACTTGAACAACGTAGAATAAGTATTCTTCAAGTTCAAAACGCTATTCAATCGGCAAATCTTGATTTCCCAACGGGGAAAATTAAAAATAAAGAGGAGCAAATTACCATTCGTCTTGCAGGAAAATTAGACGCATTAAATCAATTGAGAGGTATTATTGTTAGTAATAATCCTTTAACTAATAGTCCCGTTAGACTCGATGAAGTAGCTGAAATTGAAGATGCTACAAAAGAACCATCTGATTTAAGTCGTTTAAATGGTGTGTCAGGTCTCGCTTTTCTTATTCAAAAACAATCAGATGCTAACGCAGTTGCGGTGAGTGAGAGTGTGATAAAGGAAATAGAAGAGCTGGAGGAACTCTATAAAGCGGATGAACTCACTTTTGGTATTGCTAATAACTCTTCCGATTTTACTATTGAAGCTGTCAACGCCGTTATAGATGATATTGGTCTCGCCGTTATTTTAGTAGCTGTTATTATGCTGCTTTTCTTACACAGTTTTCGCAATGCGATTATTGTTATGGTGGCCATTCCCGCTTCCTTAATAACAACGCTTATTTTTATGTACGCTTTCAATTTTACTTTTAACCTGATGACCTTGCTTGCTATGTCTCTTGTTATCGGTATTCTTGTCGATGACTCCATCGTAGTACTTGAAAATATTTTTAGACACCTGGAAATGGGTAAAAATAGAAGGCAAGCAGCTTTCGATGGTAGAAATGAAATTGGTTTTACCGCTTTGGCAATTACTTTAGTTGATGTAGTAGTGTTTTTTCCCATTGCTTTAACTGGCGGTATTATCGGGAATATTATGAAACAGTTTGCCTTGGTTGTAGTTATTTCTACGCTTGTATCGCTTCTCGTTTCTTTTACATTAACACCTATGTTAGCCTCTCGATTTTCCAGATTGGAGCATTTTAATAAGAAAACAATAGGAGGATTTATTTTAATTGTTTTCGAAAAGGCGATTTCAAATCTTACGGAGGCTTATGTGAAATTATTAAAATGGGCCATTCGAAAATGGTGGGCTGTTTTAGGTTTGACAACCATCATTTTTCTATCATCCTTCCAATTAATTACCGGTGGATTCATTGGGACTGCGTTCATATCTAATAGTGATAGAGGTGAATTTATCATAAAACTTGAGCTGCCTAAAGAGGCTACCTTAGAGCAAACAAATCAAGTGGCGCTCGCCGCTGAAAAATATTTAGTTAGCAAAAATGAAATTATAAATATTTTCACCACAGTAGGAAGAAGTTCTGACTTTATAGGAAGTTCAACGCTATCTAATCTGGCTGAAATTCAGGTGAAAATAACTCCAGCGTCAGAAAGAAAGGAATCAACAGACTTTTTCGCCAGAAATATTAAAATGGAACTGGAAAAGGAATTGGTTGGTGTAAAAGTTAATTCAAGTCAGGTTTCTTTCTTTGGAGGAGCAGACCAGGCGCCTATTCAGGTGATTGTCAGCGGTGCAGATTTGAAAAAGGTGAAAGATTACGGGGATAAAGTGCTTGATTGGGTTCGAAACACGCCAGGTGCTATGGAAGCTGACATGAGTTATAAAGAAGGTAATCCCGAAATTAAAATTGAGGTAGATAGATTAAAAATGTCAGAGCTTGGTTTAAATCTACAAGTTGTAGGTTCGACAATGCAAACTGCTTTTGCGGGAAATACCGATACCAAATTTAGAGATGGTAACTCTGAGTATGACATAAATATCAGATTTGATGCCTTTGATAGAAATAATGAAGAAGATGTTAAAAATTTGTTATTCGTAAATCCACGAGGCGAGCAAATTAAGTTGTCCCAGTTTGCCTTGGTATCCAGTTCAACAGGGCCTAGTCTCCTCGAAAGAAAAGATAGAATCCCTTCATTGGTGGTGTCTTCGAAAATTTTAGGGCGTCAATCTGGTGATATTGGTGTTGATATCCAAAATAAAATAGCTGAAAATCCTCCACCTGTGGGTGTTTTTATTGCCTACGATGGCGACTTAAAGGCGCAGGCAGAGAGTTTTGGAAGCCTCGGTCTTGCTTTTGGTGCTTCCATTCTTTTTGTGTACCTTATTATGGTGGCTCTTTACAATTCCTGGGTTAGTCCTTTTGTCGTTTTATTCTCCATTCCAGTAGCTATGGTTGGCGCCTTTTTAGCCTTAGCGCTTTCAATGAGTACTATGGATATTTTCTCCATTCTAGGTATCATTATGTTAATAGGTTTGGTTGGTAAAAATGCCATTCTTTTAGTAGATTTTGCCAACCAGCGAAAAGAGGAAGGTAACAGAACTATTAGAGCTATACTGGAAGCTGGCTCTTTGCGTCTTCGGCCCATCATTATGACTACAGTAGCCATGGTGTTCGGTATGTTACCTATCGCCTTGGCAAAAGGGGCAGGCGCAGAATGGAAAAATGGACTTGCCTGGGCTTTGATAGGTGGTCTGACCAGCTCTATGTTGCTTACTTTGCTTGTGGTTCCTGTCATTTATTTCCTTATGGAAAAAGCAAGAAAGTGGACAAACAGACTGTTTGGTGCTGATAAACCTTCTACTGATATTATTGTCCTTAAAGAGAATAAATCGGAGTTTATATAATAAATTCAGTTTATTAACATATATCGGGTGTGGTGTACTATATTTGTACCCCACACCTTTTTTTGTGAATAGTAACACTTGACATATTTTAATGAGTAAACATATCTCTTTTTTAAAAGAAGCTATTAAAGACTGGCGTTCTACAGGTTCTATTGTAAGAAGCTCTCCTGAATTAATCAAGAAGATGCTGCAACCCATCCATTTTGATAAGGTAGATTTAATAGTAGAACTAGGTGCTGGTCAAGGTTGTATTACTAAAGCTTTGGCAGATTCCCTGGTAGTAAATACCCGTTTACTTGCCTTTGAATTAAATGATCATTTTTTGAAAGAACTCTCATTACTGGAAAAAGAAAATGTGGAGATTATTAATGGGGATGCATTAAATTTGTTAACCTACGTAAAAAAAGAATCCGTAGATGTAGTTATTTCAAGTTTACCCCTTGCCAACTTTCCATTTACCTTGAAAAGGGATATTTTACAACAATGCTATGATTCTCTTAAACCGTCGGGTTTGTTCATTCAGTTTCAATATTCGCTGATTGATTTTAAATTACTTAAAAAGAGGTTCTCCTCTGTTGAAAGAAAGTTTACTCCGCTAAACATACCTCCAGCCTTTATCTACGTTTGTAGAAAATAATGATTTACGGCATTCCTTTTTTGGAAATTTAATTCACATCCTTCATACTTAATTGAACCCGCTTTCTTGTATAGTCGATTTCTACAATTCGAACCGTAACTTCTTGATTTAGTTTGACCACTTCCGCTGGATTTTTAATAAAGCGATTGGCCATTTGGCTCACATGTACCAGTCCACTTTCTTTAATTCCAATATCAACAAAAGCACCAAAATTGGTAATGTTGTTTACAATGCCTTGTAAAACCATGTCTGTTTTAAGGTCATTGATTGAATGTATTCCATCGGCAAATGAAAAAGCTTTTGCCTCTCCACGTGGGTCCAGACCAGGTTTATTAAGCTCTTTTATGATGTCATTTAAAGTTGGAATGCCGACTTTTTCTGTAACATACTGGTTTACATTAATCTGTTTCCTGATATTTGATTGCTTTATCAACTCATCGACAGAACAACCTAAATCCTTAGCCATTTTTTCAACAATAGGGTAAGATTCTGGATGCACAGCGGTGTTATCTAATGGATGTTCCCCATTTCTGATACGTAAAAATCCCGCGGATTGTTCGAAAGCCTTTTCTCCCATTCTTGGGACTTTTTTTAGCTCTTTTCTAGCTTTAAATGGGCCATTTTCAGTCCTGTATTTCACAATATTTTGTGCTAAAGATGGTCCAAGTCCTGAAATATAGGCTAATAAATGCTTGGATGCAGTATTTAAATTAACGCCAACACTATTCACACAACTTGCCACTACACTATCTAAGCTGTCTTTAAGCTTAGGCTGATTTACATCGTGTTGATATTGTCCAACGCCAATAGATTTAGGATCAATTTTTACAAGTTCAGCTAAAGGATCCATGAGCCTTCTACCAATTGAAATGGCACCACGAACGGTTAAATCCTGGTCGGGAAATTCATCCCTTGCGGCTTCGGAGGCAGAATAAATAGATGCTCCTGCTTCATTTACACTAAAAATAGAAACGGGGTGAGGTTGCGGAAGTGTCCTGCAAAAATCAACACTTTCTCTTCCAGCTGTTCCATTTCCAATGGCAATGGCTTCTATATTATGTTTTTGAATTAGATGAGTAAGGGTCTTCGTTGCTCCTGATGTGTCATTTTGAGGTGGATGCGGATAAATGGTCGTGTTTTCCAATAATTCACCACTCGCGTCCAGTACTACTATCTTACAACCCGTTCTAAATCCGGGATCAATACCTAAAACAACTTTTTGGCCCAATGGAGCGGATAAAAGCAATTGTCTGAGGTTATCCGAAAATACATCTATAGCGGCTACATCAGCTTTTTCTTTGGATAGTTGTCTGAATTCAGTTTCTATAGACGGACTCAACAACCTTTCATAGCTATCTTTTATGGCAATCTTCACCTCATTTGCCGCCAGATTATTTTTTTTGATATGAACCTTTTCTAGTTCAAAAACAGCCATTTCCTCATCGGTTGGAACAATCATTACTCTTAATATACCTTCCTCCTCTGCTCTTCTAATAGCCAAAATACGATGTGATGGACATTTACTTAATGGCTCTGAAAATTCGTAATAATCTTTGTATTTTATTCCTTCTTCTTCCTTGCCTTTGGCAACCTTTGCTTGTACAACAGCCGTTTCAGAATAAATTTTTCGCAATAAATTTCGAGAATTTATATCCTCACTAACCATTTCTGCGATAATATCTCTTGCACCTTGTAAGGCAGCATTTATATCGGTAACATTTTCGTTGAGGTATGATTGAGCTATTTCCTGAGGAGAAATGCCATTTTCTTGACTATAAATACTTAATGCAAGGGGTTCTAAGCCGTTTTCTCTCGCAACTCCTGCTTTTGTTTTTTTCTTCCTTTTGAAAGGAAGATATAAATCTTCAAGGTCGTTTAATTGCAAGGTATTATTAATTTTTAATCTTAACTCTTCCGTTAATTTTCCTTGCTCCTCTATAGATTTAAGAATAGCGTCCTTGCGCTTGTCCAGTTCTTCAAGCCTTTTTCCTTCTTTTTGTATATCGGCAATTTCTACCTCGTCCAATGAACCAGTAGATTCTTTTCTATATCGTGCAATAAATGGAATAGTAGATCCTTCATTTAACAAAGCCAATGTGTTTTTGACACTTTGAAGTGAAATTTGTAAAGTGGAGGCTATTAATCTGCTGTAATCTTCCATTGTTATTTTTTTAGTGCGCAAATTTAAACCTTAATTCAACTTTTTAGTATATCAAATATATATTCAATGCATTTAAAATGCATAAAAGCATGATATTTGCGTTATTCACTAAATATTAAAATGAAAATTTTCAAAAGATTTTTCCTTTACCTATTTTTTTACTTTGCGGGAATAATCCCTGGTTTTGCCCAGGACTCGGTTTGGGTATCTTTTCCTAATGGATTGTCTGCGTTTCTTAAGCTACAAACTGCGGAGGTTATGCCATCTGCTTTGCAACAAAGATTTCCGACGATAAAAGTTTGGAAATCAACACATAAACTTTTTCCAAAGGTAGATTTTAGAATATTAAAACTGAATAATGAATGGGAAATATATGCTATCAAAGGTGATTCAATTTCAAAATTTACCAGTAAAAAGGAGGGGGTCTGGGATACAGAGTTTGATGACGACTTTAACGAAAGCGTAAAATGCTTTACCTCTACTTCAAATAAATTTCAACAACTAGATAAATCTCTTGCATTTTCTTCAAATGATTCATTAAGCGTATTTCGCTTAGCGCTTAGTGCAACAGGAGAATTTACTGACTTTCATGGAGGGGATGTATCAAAGGTTTTAGCCATTATGCTAAGAATGGTTAATCTCGTAAATGCTGTTTTTGAAAGAGATCTGGGAGTACGATTTGTTCTTATAGATAGATCAGATGACCTAATTTTTCAATTTGCCAATGCCGATCCTTTTACTAAGGGTAATGAAAGTAGTGAAAATCAACAGTTATTAGATCGAATCATTGGTGATGATAATTATGATATTGGACATGTTTTAGGTGGATTGCAAACGGTAAGTATTGGCAAAATTGGCAGCATTTGTCAGAAAGGGGAAAAGGGCATGGGTGTTTCTACTGCGCTTGTTCCAGATGGTATCTATTTTACTTTTGACTATTTTAGCCATGAACTTGCCCATCAACTGGGGGGCAACCATACTTTTAATAGCGTTATTTGTAATGCTCAGCGAAATCCACTTACCGCATGGGAACCTGGCTCTGGTATGAGCATACTTGGTTATCCGGGTTTATGTAAATCAGATAACCTGGGCTTACACGTTTTGCCGCGTTTTCATAGTGGTAGTGTAGAAGAAATTTCAAACCTTTTAATGTCCAAAGCCTATCAATTTTGTGGTGTAAAAGTACCTAGGTTAAACAGGCAGATTTCACTGCTAAAAATCGAAAATACCTATATTCCTAAAAATACGCCATTTATACTACATCCTTTAATTACAGATACAACTTCCTGGTTTTCCTGGGAGTCTTCCGATATTGGTAAACCGATGCCATTAAATAATATTTCAGGAAATAGTCCAAATATTAAAATGACAGAACTTAAATCCAATCCATTTAGGTCTTTTCCTGTCATGGATTCATTGGTTAAACTGGTTAATGAGCCGGGGGTGATATTGGCTGATTATGAAAGGGATATGCGTTTAAGACTCGTAAGAAGATTTGAATCAAATTTGATTTGGCAACCTTTTTATTTTAATGTTAAAGCTAATATAGGCCCTTTTACTTTAGTTAAGCCTAAAGAGGAGATAATTTACTCCGCCGATGAACCAATACAGGTGGAATGGGTACCTGCAAATACCTTTCTTCCTCCTTTACATGCTGACAAAGTAGATATTTTTTTAGTAGATGTGGATAATCCAGATTCTTTGATTTTCTTGGAAAGGAATGTCCCAAACCTAGGTAAATATTCTTTGTTTATAAATGAAATTATTAAAAATTCAACTTACAGATTAGGTGTAAAGGGCACCAATCATTTATTTTTTAACCTAAGTCCGGGGAAAATTGTGGTCCAAAATAAACCTGGATTTTTTAATAGGCTTCCTTTTGATGTTTCTCAGTTTAAATGTAATGGAGAAATTCTTTTTCGTTGGGATGTATCAACATTATCGGACGCTATATTTCCTTTAACTTTTAAAATAGAAAATGTAACCCAATGGAACCCTAGTTGGCATGAAATGATAATGCAAAAACCAGGGATTTTGGAATGGCGTTTGTCTGCTCCGGTTGGTGAAACAGTTCCTGTTTTTAATCAGGCAAAACTTCATGTTGTATCGGCAAATAAAAAGGTTAGCTTTCCCATAGAATGGCATTATCAGACGAAAAAGCCGCTGAAATTTGAATCTGTATATCCCCTGAATAAGTCTGAAATTAGTGATGTAAGCCCTTTATTTTCCTGGAATGTAAAGGATAAACAGGATTGGTACCAAGTTGAGATTTCAGAAAATAAGACTTTTGATTATATTATTGATTCTCTTGTGACAATTGGTTCTGGCATTTATCCTAATAAACCATTGGTAGCCGGAAAACATTATTTCTGGCGTATAAAATATCATACTATTTTATGCGGTAGTAATGTATCAGAAGTATTTTCCTTTTACATAAAACCAGCTAAATGTGAAGAATGGAAAAAAGTGGATACACTTATTCTTAATCAAATTCCCTTCAGACAATCAAACTTGATTATTAATCAAAAAGGAGTTATCGCTGATTTTCTGGAAATATGGATAAATATAAAGTTATCAGATATAGAAAAAGTAAAGATATTTCTAAAAACGCCTTCTGGTTTGAGTCTATCTCTTCCATTGCCCAAAAATTGTTTGAAACCTCTTACATGGCATAAATTAACTTTTTCAAAAGGAGCTGTTGTAACAGATTCGTGTGTCAGTGGAGATTCATTGATTATAAATATGGGTAATCAACTTGATCAATTGAAAGGGGAGAAATTTGATGGATTGTGGCAACTGGTATTTGAAGGAGTTAATCAGACAGGAACCATTGGCAGTTGGGGATTTAATAGTTGTTATTTGGGAGAGGTTACTTTTTCTTCTAATGTCCTGGAGAATGATGTCATAGCCTACGTTTCTCCTAATCCAGCTGCTGAAAACCTAGGTAAAATATCCTTTTTAAAGGAAGGAAAGGCGAATATTTTTTTGTGGGATTTCCTGGGAAATAAAAAGGGGGAATGGTTGAAAAGTCAATTTGAAAATGAAATGTACATTACACTTTTTGATTTACCAAAAGGTATTTATTTATGGGATATAAGAGATGAAAAGGGTAAAAAACAACTTATTAAATGGGTTATTCAGTAAAAAAAGAAAAAGTGCCAATCATCGAAGAAATGGCACTTTCCCTTTTAATTTATTTTAATTATTAGATACTAATCCAATAATTGGTTTTTGTGCTGCCAATGTGGCTGCATTACTTCCTCTGGCAATTATGGTGTATTTTTTACCTCGAACTAAGTTTAGATTACTCAAGGTACTCAATGCGGCCGTTTTTCCTTTTTCTCGAATAACAATGGTAAAACGGGTAGAGCCAGGCTGATCAAATGCTTGAAAATTTTCTTTTCCCGTGCTTCTACCTGTAAATTCAGTATTGACAACATTGTTAACTAAAAACTCAATGCCCGTTGCTGGACTGTCAGTTAACGCACTTAAAAATCTGATATAGGTTTTCTCTGGATCAGGAATTGAAAGATCATCTTGTGAAACAAAAAAGTCATATTTTCCAGCTATCCCAAAAGCATGAACGGTGTAATAAGTGTTGTCAGCTAAATTGAGATCTGTGTTCAAATTCACCTCCGCTGTGGTAGCCGTTGCAGGCACAGTAACCTTAAGTTTTGCTGTTCCTGATGGGATAACCGCATAATCAATGATTGGAAATAAGCTACCGTAAGTTACCAATCCTGGAGCGCCAACGGTAGTTAATACACCTGAAACAACTTTATCGTTGATGGAGGCTACCACTCCTGGAACATCAGGAGCTGCATGAAATACTTTGATTCTTGCGCCATTTGTCGCAGGTGTTGCATTACGAAGGAAATCAAATTCCTCACCGCAGGAAACTAAAGAAAATGCGCTTATGAATAAAAAGGCATTCCATATATATTTAAACTTCATAATATTTTTTTTAAGGTTGAACAAACCAAAGTTGTTTTGTGTGATAATCAGGTAAATCGGCACCTATTCCTCTTAAAGTTGCTAAATTCCAAACATATTCGGAGTTAAACCTTGGACGAACTCTCTGAACAAATTTTCCGCTATTGTCAGGATATAGACTGGTTGGGAAAGAAATACCCTTATATATTTCGTTGCTATAATTATATCTTCTCATGTCAACCCATGTTTCAAGGGCTCCCTGACCATACAGTGCGATATATTTTTGTAACATGATATCACTTAGAGTCAAATCGTTGCCCGATTTAGGTATGGCGGCACTGGCTAAATATGTGTCGCGATTGGCTGCAGAAACACCAACAAAGTCTAAGGCAGCACTAACTCCTAGTCTAAAAGAGGTGTAGGCTAGCGTTTTATCGCCTTTTTTGAAGGCAGCCTCCGCTTTTATAAATTGTAATTCTGGATAAATAAGAATAGCATGTGGAGCATTATCATTAAATATCCATTTTCCTGTGGAGGGAATTACACCCAAACCACCCCATAAATTTGGAATTCTATTGGTACGGCCCGCTATATTATTCGGATCACCTGAAGCTGGTGCAACACCTCTGAATACACCATCAGGACTGGCTGTAAACATAATAGGAAGTCGGGGGTCTTTAACGCCCGTAAATGTTGTGCCATCAAGTAAGGAAATAATATAGGATGATTGAACAAAACTTCCCATGTTATTCCTTAATGGACCATAGAAATTACCATCGCCTGAATTGGATCCTGCATGGGGAACCAAAAAGTTATCAGCATTACTCTGAAATGCTTTATCGACATATTCTATTACTTTGTCCGCACTGAATCCTGACTTGTTTGATAGGTGAATGGCATTTCTGGCAAGATTTGCGTAAATAAATTTTTTCCACTTGCTAACATCTCCTTTATATACAATATCTCCTCGTGATAAAGAGGCGGAATAGCCCGTTTTATCTAAATCAGCCAGTGCTTCGGTACTTAATCTAACTACTTCAGCATAAACATCTTGTTGTGGATCGTAATCAAATACATAACGATTTGGCTCCCAAGCTTGTTTTAAAATCATTTCGCCATGTAGGTCAGTGGTAGATTGCCAGCTCCAGGCACGTACGGCTTTGGCTGCACCCACATAATCCCATTTATTGTTAGCTACACCATCTGTAATAATTAAATCAATATTGGTGCCTATAGACCAATAATGAGAACGCCATTTTTCACCACATGCATCCGAACCTGGCGCAAATCCTTGTCTGTCCCAGGCATTTCCAGCTGAAACCCAACCCCAATACTGAACATATTGACCAATATATCTGGCGTCCCATGCATCTCCTCTCACCATTTGGGCAAAAATAGGCGGAAGTAGGGCAAATCCTTCCGCTACCTGCGGATTACTTGGATCCTGATTAATATCAAAATAAGATTCGCAGCTACTACCCAGGAAGAGTAAAAAAGCGAATGGATATAATATTTTTTTCATTTTTGTAAATTTTAAAGGGTTATTCTAATACCACCAGAAAGTGTTCTTGGTAAAGAAATAGTACCAAAATCAAAACCAAATGCGCCTACACCTCTTGTTGTAGCTGAATTTCCATTGACATTTGGGTCGGCTCCACTATAGTTTGTGAGTAACCATAAGTCTGTTCCGCTGACAAATACTTTAGCACTTTTAAATAGCTTATTTCCTTTTAAAACGGAACTGGGGATATTGTAATTAATGGATACATCTCTTAAGCGAATCCAGTTTATATCTTCTTCTACAAAATCTGACTCAGGAGCAGCACTGAAAAAATCACTACGTGTTAAAGGAGTAACTTGAATGGTGTTCTTGGTAGGACTTTCCGTGTTTTCTCTTCCATCTCTTAATACGCCGTTGAAAACGTAAGGTTGGGTTCTGTCTAAAAGGTGAGTACTCAAACCTCTTTGGTATAAATATCGTTCCGTTCCGTTGAAAACGTCACCACCTTTACGGATATCCAAAAGAAATGAAAGAGTAAATTCTCCGATTCTGAATTCATTGGTTAAACCAATGGTAAAATCAGGATTTCGGTCTCCAATAGGCAGGAAATTAGTGTTGACTACTGGTAATCCGTTAGATGGATTTATAAGTATGTCTCCTTTAGTATTTCTCAAATAACTATAGCCGCCAATAGCGGTGGCACTGCCTAATCCTCTTTGATTATAATCAAGATTTACCCCTGGGTAAAATCTAGCTAAATCCGAGACAAACGCACTGGCACGTGCATTTCCAAATAACCAGGTATCAGAATTATAAAACTCTGCCTGATCAGCTGGCAGGTTATCAACAGTTGTGGTGAAAGTGGTGAAATTTAATAATATATCCCACTGTACTTTTTCTTTCTTGACGGGGGAAAGTGAAAGTTGTACTTCAAATCCCTGGTTTGAAAAAGTACCACCATTAACAAGTCCAAAAATGAAACCTGTTCCGTAACTTAAACGTTGAGACACAATCTGGTCGAAACGAGAATTTTTAAAATAAGCAAAGTCTATGCCTATTTTATTTTTAAATAACTTTAGTTCAGCACCAAATTCATAACCTTGTGTACGTTCAGGTTTCAAATCAGGATTTCCACCAAAGAAACCAAAAGCGAAGCCTCCACCTGTGGTTGTTTGAGGTGCCAAAGCAGGTAAAATTTTATAAGGTGGAGCATCTTTACCTGTTTGTGATAACGTTGCTCTTAATTTACCGTAGCTTATTATTTTTGAATTATTAAAAACGGGTAATTCGCTAAATATGAAACTTAAACCCGTTGAAGGATAAAAGAAGGAGCGATTAGCCGACGGTAGGGTAGAAGACCAGTCATTTCTGCCTCTTACATTGAAAAATAGAATATCCTTATATCCTAAATCAAAGGTTCCTAATAAACTGAGTAATCTTTGTCTTGTTATGGTTAACTTGCTTCTCTGGGTGGTTGGATCGGTATTATTGATACTGTTATAATCAGGTATATACATTTTTTCACCTCTTATAGAGGTTACCTCATAATTTCTATCGTCAAGAGATCCACCAAATGTTAGCGAGGCTTTGAAGTCACCAAAGGACTTTTTAGCTGTGGCTAAAATATTACTATTCATTAAAATAGAATTTTCATTGTAGGACTCAATGACCCCTTTTCCTGTGATTCCATAGATAGATTCAGGATGCAAAAGCGTATTTCCAATGGTGGAATAAGCGTCTATACCAAATCTTCCCGTCACATTTAGCCATTTAAATGGATCGTAGAGGACACTGAAATTTCCTATTGTTCTCTTGTTTCTGGTTTGATTTTTATTTGCATATACGTTAAACAAGGGATTATCTTGCTCCGTTGTGCTTTGAATCAACTGTCTTCTTGTTCCGTCAGGATTTAAAAACACGCTGGCATCATCATAAAAAGGCCAGGAAAGTAAACTTATTAAATAACCATTGGCCCCTCTTTGTGGAGCTGTTGTATTTGAGTTAACAAAATTTAGTGAACTACTGGTACTAAGCTTATCAGAAATTTTAGCTGTTGTACTCAAGCGCACAGAAATTCTATTGAAATCATTGGTTGGTACAACCCCTTTTTGATCAGTATAAGCAGTGGAGAGGCGATAACTTAAGCCTGTGGTACCCCCTTCAAATCCTAAATTATGGGTTTGAGTGAAGCCATCTCTGAAAAAAGCGTCAATATTGTCATATTTTGGGGTAGATGCAGGAAGTTTTGGACCAAAGAAGAAAGAAGTCGTAGGATCGGCTGATCCGTTAAATCCTCTGGCATAGTCACTGTTATACTCTGGAAATCTATAAAGATGTTCATTCCTGAAGAGGTTATCGTAACTAATTTTTCCTTTTCCTGAACTTCCTTTTTTTGTGGTAATGATAATGGCACCAGAAGAAGCATCAATCCCATATAATGCAGCGGCTTCGGGGCCTTTTAACACAGTAACTGATTCAATATCCGCTGGATTAATATCACCTGCTCTGTTTTGATAATCGTTGGCCCTGTTTGCCTGATCAGATACAAGGGCACCCTGATTGAAAGTGCGATTATCAATAGGTAGCCCGTCCACTACAAATAGCGGCTGGTTATTTCCGTCGATGGAACTCGGTCCGCGCAATTGCACTGCAACGGAAGAACCTGCTTGTCCACTGGTTGGTGTCATATTCAGACCAGCTACTCTACCTTGAAGAGAAACAATAAAATTATCTCTTCCTGTATTTTGTAATGCCTCACCCTTAACTTCTTGAATTGAATAGGCCAGTTTTTTCTTTTCTTCCTTTATTCCAAGGGCAGTAACCACTATTTCACCTAATGCCGTAGCTTCAGCAATGAGCTGTACATCGAGTAAGGTTTCATTGGTGATTTTAATTTCTTTGGGTTTATAGCCCGTGTAAGAATACCGTAATGTTTGACCCGTGGCCACCTGAATAGCATAAGTGCCATCTAAATCAGTTACTGTTCCTATGCCAGTCCCGACGACCAGAACAGTAACTCCAATCATAGGACTACTGTCATCGGCATCTGTAATGGTTCCTTTTAATGTTCGGTTTTGAGCTGCTAGTCCATTCTGTTGAAGGAAGACAAACAGCAAAAAAACGAATGCTTTCAGTAATGTAATTTTCATTCTGATGTGTATATGGGTTAATAAATAAGTAAAACCCATTAAATATTAATTTAATAGGTAGGAAAAATCCGTTTTACTTTGGCAAAATTCTTTAGAAAAAAAGAAAATATACCGGGTTTTTATAGGTGCTTTAAAAATTATCGCTTAATTCCATTCGTTTCATATAATTCTTCAAACTTTCCATTGGGCGTGTTATGGCCACTCTTCCTGAACGAACGAACTCAAATATACCATATTTTTTGAATTCTTCCAATAACGCTTCTGTTTCTATAGCTGTGCCTGTTTTTTCAAACACGATAAATTCTGGGTCTATCTCTAAAATACGAACATTGTATTCTCTTACAAATTTTTCAACTTTTAGTGAATCGACAAAAATGGAAGATGGTATTTTATAAAGGGCGATCTCCTGATATATTATTTCGTGCTTTTCGTAGTAAAACGCTTTTAATATATCTATTTGCTTATCAAGTTGAGCAACCAGCTTTTTTATCATTTCTTCTGTAGTGAAAACTACAATAGTAAACCGGTGAATACCAGGAAGGGATGATTTTGAGGTGTTTAAGCTTTCTATATTGATATGCCGTCTAGTGAAAATGGCTACCACTCTGGAGACCATTCCTGTTTGATTTTCCGAAAAAACAGACAGGGTAAATTCTTTTTTTTCCATAATTACTATTTAATATTTGGTTCAAGAAGGATTTCGCCTACACCAGCGCCACTTTGAACCATTGGAAAAACATTATCCTCTTTTTCTACCATTACATGTAAAAGGTATGGACCTGGGTAGGCCAGCATTTCAGCCACCGCCTCTTTTAAAGAGGAAACCTCCTCAATTTTTTTTCCTGTAACTCCAAATCCTTCAGCAATTTTTAGAAAATCAGGATTCTGAAGCTCTACAGAAGAGTATCTTTTATCGTAGAATAATTGTTGCCATTGACGAACCATACCCAGGAAATTATTGTCTAAAAGAACAATTTTCACGGGCATTTTCCATTGATTTATCATGCCTAATTCCTGAATAGTCATTTGAAATCCGCCGTCACCAATAAAGGCAACAACGGTTTTATCAGGCTGGGCATATTGAGCACCAAAAGCAGCAGGAAGCCCGAAGCCCATGGTTCCAGCTCCACCTGATGAAACCCATTGATTGGTAGATCGATAAGTATAGTATCTTGCAGCAGCCATTTGATGTTGTCCCACATCGGTTGCTACTATAGCCATTCCATCCGTCTGGTCAGAAATTTCTTTCACAACCATTCCCATTCTCATTTTACCCTCAGCGGTAGGAGATAAATCTCTATTTATTACTTTTTCAAATTCAATTTTTTTACAATCATCAAATTCCTGAAGCCACGCGGGGTAACTTTTTTCTGAAATTAATGGTAAAAGCGCCTCAAGAACCATTTTGGCATCTCCAAGAACTGGAATCGTTGCCTTTACGTTCTTATTAATTTCTGAAGGATCAATTTCAATATGAATAACCTTGGCTTGTTTGGCGTATTTAGTTAAATTACCTGTTACCCTATCATCAAAACGCATACCAATAGCGATGAGCACGTCACATTCATTTTGTTTTATATTAGCGCCATAGTTTCCATGCATTCCAAGCATTCCAACATGCTGAGGATGGTCATCGGGAAGCGAAGATAATCCGTGAAGCGTGCAGGCTACCGGTATTCCTGATTTTTCCACAAACCATTTAAATTGGTTTTGAGCATTAGCTATCTGGATACCGTGCCCCGCAAGAATAAGGGGCTTTTTTGCCTCATTAATCATTTGGGCTGCGGAAGTTATTTCATCTTCATTCAGTTTAGGTAATGGATGATAACTTCTTATATGTGTACATGGCAAATATTCAAAATCAAAAAATTCATTTTGAGCATCTTTGGTAATGTCAATTACTACCGGTCCGGGCCTACCTGAATTAGCAATATAAAACGCTTTGGCAAAAACCGAAGGAATTTCAGCTGCGTGGGTAATCTGATGGTTCCATTTAGTAACAGGCATGGTACAGTTAATCACATCTGTTTCCTGGAATGCGTCAGAACCTAGTAATGTAGAGGCAACCTGACCCGTTATACATACCAAAGGAGTAGAATCAAGCATGGCGTCAGCAAGCCCTGTCATTAAATTCATTGCGCCAGGTCCAGATGTTGCCATAGCTACCCCTGTTTTTCGAGTTACGCGCGCATATCCTTCAGCCGCATGAATGGCACCTTGCTCATGTCTGGGTAAAATATGATTAATACGGTCTGTATAATGATATAATGCATCATACACGGGCATGATGGCACCTCCGGGATAGCCGAAAATGGTGTTTACTGATTCAGCAATTAAACACTTTAGTACCGCTTCCGCTCCAGAAATATTTACCTTTTCCACGGTTGTGTGATTCAGTTGACTTTCACTTAGTTTATTTACCACTTTTTCCATGTTTAGATGATTTTTTCGTCGGTTACACAACCTTCTGACGCGGTAGAAACTAACTGTTCATACTTTCTAAGATAACCGTTAGTTGCTTTTGAAGGTCTGGGTGTCCAAGCCGCTCTTCTTTGTTCAAATTCCTTTTCATCAACATTTGCTTCAAGCACATTATTTATGGCATCAATAGTAATAATATCACCATTCTGAACCAAAGCGATATTTCCACCAATTTGAGCTTCTGGGGTTATATGACCCACTACAAAACCATGGGTTCCGCCAGAAAATCTGCCATCTGTAATTAAAGCGACTTTATCACCAAGCCCTTCACCCATTAGAGCAGAAGTTGGTTTTAACATTTCTGGCATGCCAGGGCCTCCTTTTGGACCACAATAGCGAATTACAATGACAGATCCTTCTTTTATTTCTTTGTTTGCAATAGCAAGATTTATATCTTCTTCACCGTCAAATACCTGAGCAGGACCCTGGAAGTATTCTCCTTCCTTCCCCGTGATTTTTGCTACTGACCCTTGTGTTGCCAGATTTCCATAGAGTATTTGAATATGTCCGGAAGGTTTTATCGCTTCTTTAATTGGATGAATTACTTTTTGCCCCTCATCTAAAGGACGCGCATTTTCTAAATTTTCAGCCATGGTCTTGCCAGTAACCGTCATGCAATCACCGTGCAGCATGCCTTCTGCTAACATCCATTTCATAACACCAGGAACACCGCCCACCTGAAATAAATCTTCCATGACATATTTGCCACTTGGTTTTAAGTCAGCCAAAAATGGGGTGGTATCACTTATTTTTTGAAAATCATCTAAAGTTAAAGGTACTCCCATAGCCTTAGAGATAGCGATTAAATGCATAACAGCATTTGTTGACCCTCCCAATACAGTAATGAGGCGCATGGCATTTTCAAATGCTTTGGCGGTCATTATTTTAGAAGGGGTTAAATCTAATCGAATGAGTTCTGCAATTGCTGCGCCAACATTTAAACTATCTTGTTTTTTATCAGGATGGTCGGCTGGAAGTGAAGAATTGCCTGGTAAACTCATACCCATAGCCTCTATGGCCGAAGCCATTGTATTGGCCGTGTACATACCTCCGCAGGCACCTGGACCTGGACATGCTTTCTGAACTATCTGCTTGAAATCGACTTCACTAATGGTGCCCGCTATTTTTTGACCCAACGCTTCAAAAGCTGATACCACGTCTAATTTTTTACTCGCATGGCAACCCGGAGCAATTGTTCCTCCATAAACCAGGATAGAGGGTCGATTTAAACGAGCGATAGCCATCATCGCTCCAGGCATGTTTTTGTCGCATCCGGTAACAGCAACAATAGCATCATACCATTGCGCTCCTGCTACCGTTTCAATGGAATCGGCAATTAAATCTCTGCTGGGTAATGAATATCGCATACCTGATGTTCCCATAGATATGCCATCACTAACTCCAATGGTATTAAAAATCAGACCATATAAATTAGGTTGAACCTGAACCCCTTGCTTAATAACTTTAGCTAGATCATTTAAATGCATATTGCAGGGATTCCCTTCCCATCCCATACTCACAATGCCTACCTGCGCTTTTTTCATGTCCGTTTCAGTCATACCGATGGCATATAGCATGGCTTGTGCTGCTGGTTGACTTACATCTTGTGTTATCGTTTTACTGTACTTATTCCAAATGATAGATTCCATGTAAAAATATTTAGCTTTTTGACGGGCAATAATAATATGTAGTCACTTTTAATTTACCAAAATTAAGCATTGATGTACCTTACTTGGAATTTAAATTACCCATTCTTACGATATGGCAAAAGGTTATTTTACATATTAAATTATTGATTTATAATGTTTTAAATTATGTTTTCTTACAATTGACAGGTATTAATAATATTCTATTTAGAAATGATACCTCAAAGCAATTCCCGCCTGAATTTGAGTGAGGTTCGTTTCCCCATCTGCTGTTTTGTTTCCAGTGGATGGAACAGCAAGTAAATTGATTAAACCTGGCCAGGTTAATCTTGGAAAAATATAAGCATTGGTAAAGGTTGTTAAAGTAATATTTTGGGTAAGGCCAATATCGTACCCTAATCCTGCACCAATATTAGGTTTGATAAAATAGTCTGTTGTCGGCGATGTAGGCGGATTTACAGTGTTTGCAAAGTAGCTAATTCCAGGAGAAAGGTTTAAAAATAATCCTTTTTTTAAAGGACTGCCTTTCTTTGAAAAGGTAGGACAATCACAATCTCCCCTAAAATCAAGAAAATAAATATGAGTGTTGAGTTGAAACCTGAAAGTTTTATTTGTGAAAGCCCCTAAATCTATAATCTCATTTTTATAAAAAGCACCTCCAATCTCAGGTACAATAGCTATTCTATAATTTTGTAAGGAAATTTCATAAGTCAAACTTAAAAACAGAGAATTTCCTGGTAAGTCATTTTTCAAATTGTTGTTAAGGTCTGTAATAACCCAACCTTCCGCCCTGTTTAGGGTGCCACCAGCAGAAATACCTATTTGCGCAGTAGATGTGAAGGGAACAAAAAACAAGAGGAATAAAATTGTTTTTTTTAAATAATTCATAGGTATTCGTTTTATCTCTTTTAAACGAAAATGTTCTCAATGTCGTATCCTTTTAGGTTAAATATTATCTTTGTTGCCTAATCTGAATGTTACGCTTAAATATGAAAACAAAATCACTAAGACCAGATAAAGTTAATGTTATTACTTTAGGCTGCTCAAAAAATAAAGTAGATTCTGAAAATTTGATTACCCAACTCTTAGGTAATGATTTTGATGTTTCCCACGAAACCAACGAAAAATCTGATATCATCATAATTAATACCTGCGGTTTTATTGATCTGGCAAAAGAGGAATCTATTCAAACTATATTGGATTACGCAGAAAAAAAGAAAGAAGGCGAGATTAAAAAACTATTTGTTACCGGTTGTCTTTCTCAAAGATATAAGGATGATCTGGAGGTTGAAATTCCTGAGGTTGATGCATTTTTTGGTACCCTGGAAATGCCTTCTTTACTGGCAAAGTTAAACGCCGATTTTAAACACGAATTGGTAGGAGAACGATGGATTAGCACTCCTAGTCATTTTGCCTATCTTAAAATTGCAGAAGGTTGTAATCGTACCTGTTCTTTTTGTGCCATTCCGCTTATGCGGGGAAACCATGTCTCCAGAAATATAGAAGATATTATAGTCGAAGCCAAGAGTCTGGCTAGGAGAGGTGTAAAAGAGTTGATGCTCATTTCTCAGGAGTTAACTTACTATGGTTTAGATACTTATAAAAAAAGGATGCTTCCTGAATTATTGACTGAATTAGCCAATATTGAAGGAATTGAGTGGATTAGGCTCCATTACGCTTACCCAAGTAAATTTCCTCTTGAAATTTTTGAGGTAATGGCTGCACAGCCAAAAATTTGTAATTATTTAGATATGCCTCTTCAACATGCTCAAAATGACGTGTTGGCCAGAATGAGAAGGCAAATAACTGTAGAGGATACCAGAGAGTTACTGGAAAAAGCAAGAACTTTAGTCCCTGGAATTACCCTTAGGAGTACTTTCTTAGTAGGTTTTCCCGGGGAAACAGAAGCTGAATTTGAAGAACTTTGTGACTTTATTGTGGAAGCATCACTAGATAGGGTGGGCGTTTTTACCTATTCTCACGAAGAATCTACCCGCGCACACGATCTGGTCGATGATGTTCCAGAGGAAGTGAAAATGGAAAGGGCAAATCGGATTATGGAAATTCAAAGTGCCATTTCCTACGAAAAAAATAAAGCAAAAATTGGGAAATCGTTCAAGGTTTTATTTGATAAAATTGAAAATGGTCACTTTGTTGGCAGAACAGAAGGTGACTCGCCTGAGGTCGATAATGAGGTTTTAATTCCTGTAAAGGGAAATTATGTCAGATTAGGTGATTTTGCCGAGGTGACGATTACCGATGCTTCCGAATACGACCTGATAGGTGTTTTGAAGTAGGATAGAATTTTAAAAACTTTGTTGGCTTTTCTTTGTTAACTTGAAAAAAAATAGCATTGTCAGATAAATTGCAGTTTAATATTGAAAAACCTTTGGTGCAGGCAGCTATTATTACTGCCTCAGTCCTAGTGGTAAATATCGGATCCCTTTTGGTCATCGCAACAGGTTTGATTGAGGTAACTCATCGATTTCCCTGGTTGAATGCCGCTTCATTTATGCTATTTTTTGCCGTTTTAAACAGCATTTATTCCATAACAGCTAAAAGTGTACCTCATTATTGGGGGCTCTCTATGTATAGTTTCATGATAGTGGCTGGTCTGTCTGGTTTACAGGCCTGGGCTTTCTCTGGCATCTCCATTGTAGATGCAGGCTCTTATATGTGGATTTATGTGGTTGTTACTTTTGGATACCTCGTTTTTCTATCCATAATGTCTATTCTTAAGAAAGTGGTTGCTTTTGCTGAAAAAGAGGAATGGAATAGTCCTAAAATGAGACCCAGAGGTTAAATTATTCATTTCCAAAATTAAATTTTATGCGTTTTTTAAAATATTCTTTTTTCTTTTTATTTTTTGGTTTAAGTCAGCTAGCTTATTCATCAGGAATATCATTAGACACTATTAAACCTATTCGTAAGTCTGACAAAGAGTGGAAGGAATCCCTATCTCCTCAGGCTTATTATATTCTTAGGAAAGCTGGAACAGAAAGAGCTTTTACAGGTAAACTTTATAACATAAAAACAAAAGGAACATACATTTGTGGTGGTTGTAAATTACCATTGTTCTCTTCGGAAACTAAATTTAATTCAGGTACAGGATGGCCTAGTTTTTGGCAGCCTGTCAGCAAAAAAAATGTAAAAGAAATAAAGGACTTTGAATTGGGTATGGTTAGAACGGAAGTTAGGTGCGCCCGTTGTGACGGTCACATAGGTCACGTTTTTGATGATGGTCCAAAACCAACCGGTTTGAGATACTGTATGAATTCTGAAGCTATGCTGTTCACTCCCTCAGAACAAAAAAAATAGTTTTAGTGAATCCTGTTTCCGCTAATTTCTAATCTTTGCATGATTTCTGCCTCTTCCATTAAATAAGATGCCCATCTTGCTTTCACTTTATTCTCTGGGAAGTATAATCTTGCCAAGTCTAAAAATAGAACATAGTGTCCAGCCTCAGATACCATAAATTTGTAGTAAAATTCCTTTAAATAGGGATCTGTAAGATATTCATAAAGCAATCTGAATCTTTCACAACTTCTGGCTTCTATCAAACCGCAAAATAATAGTTTGTCCAATAATCTGTCTTCTCTTGAACCACCTTTCTGTTGAAAAGCCAGTAGTTGATTGACATATAAATCCTTCCTTTGTGGTCCTAAATTGAATTGACGTCGATCAATTTCTGCCAATACCATTCTAAAATGTCCCCATTCTTCCGTTACAATGGGGGAAAGTTCGCGAACCAATTCTTTTTTATCAGGGAAGCCCTGAATCAAAGAAATACAACTTACCGCAGCTTTTTGCTCGCAAAATGCATGGTCTGTAAGGATATCTTCCAAAGATATTTCAGCCAAATTTACCCATCGGGGATCGGTGGGAAGCTTTAGCCCAAGCATCATAAAAGGAACTTTTTTTTTATCGCTTTCCTCAGGTATTAACATTCTAATCTAAACATTTTAATTGACGGGAGAAAAAATCTATATTGTACACAGGATATACTTCAAAACCGGCACTCCAATACATACGAATTTCCTCCAACTCTTGTTTTCGCAATAAATTTATTTGTTGATTATCCATTTTATATATCATCCTATAAGTCAAAATGTCTTTATCGGTTTCATATTTACCTAAATCTAATTCACCCGCTATTAATTCAATGATTTGCCCGTCAAATAATTTAAGCGTAATTAAACTGTTTTTTTCTATAACTCCATAAGCTTCCCTTGCATTGGGATAGGCAAATCGAAACTCTATGGTTAATTGCTTTTCTCTCTTTCCTAAAGATGACAAAAACGCTTCGCAACGTAGATATTCCTTATCAGGAAAAAATAGCCTTAATCTTTCGTCTGTAAAGGTAAACAACAATTCTTTTTCACCATCTCTACGCCAGTCAATGCCCTTTGCATCTAGTCCTTCGTAGCTGTATTCGCAAATATTATTTGTAATTGAAAGATTATCAGGCCCAATAGCCTCCATGTTTTGTCCATAAAACGAGAGAGGGGAATCGTTTGCAAAAAAATCAAGATTCACCATTTCTTCAGAAGCAAAAACAGTATTAAATTCTAATTTTCCAGGGTTGCTTACTGGTTTAAACAACCTTAAAATGTCACCCTTCATTTTTAAATCTTCCGTAATTAATATATCAGATTGAGCTTCTTTGATGGTTCCCAATGAAGTATTGGCTAACTGTTGAGTAAGCGCTAACTGATTAAATAATTTATTTAATTCATCAGGAGGAACTAAACTATTTTGCTGTGCAATAACTATTTTATTTTGTATTTCTTTTTCTTGCTCTACCATGGCTTTTGCCCTAATATCGGCGTAATAAATGGCGTCTTTTGCCTGTTGAATTCTCCGGTTTACCAGCTGAAATACTTCTTCCCGTGTAATTTCAACAGGGTTATCTAATGGTGTTATTTCTTGATTTACAACAGGATAATTTCCACCTGACAATTGTCTTTTATGAAAGTACCTCCATGTTCCATCAGGAAAAACGATAATTCGCTCTCCAATTTCATTTTGCCTTATCTCCTGCCCGAAGAGGATTATAGGCAAAAAAAGGCAAAAGAAGAAAGAAAGAAAATATATTTTATGCATCCTGTGTTTGGATTATTTTAAATTTAAGATGTACAAATATAGTAAAAAGTCCCTTTTTTTTGCTATTTTGCAAGCATGTATATTTCATTTCTATCTAACATCTTTTCCTCCTTTTCCATAGGTTCAATGACCATTAGTTTATTGGATCTCATTGATTTTTTTATTTTTAGTTTTATCATTTACCAGGTTTATACCTTGTTAAGAGGGAACTTTGGTTATGGACTGTTCTTGGGCATTCTCCTTCTATTTGTTATTTGGTGGACTGTTAATGTATTGGATATGCAACTAATGTCCAGTCTAATGAACCAGTTTATTAATGTAGGCGTCATAATTATAGTTATAATTTTTCAGCCTGAAATTCGACGTTTTTTGTTGTTTTTAGGAAATACAACTTTAAGGAAAAGGTCTAATTTTTTATCAAGAATTCTTTTGGCAAAACCAAGCATTAAAACAGATAGAGAGAGACAAATCATGGCTCTTAGTAGTGCTTTACTTAGATTGAGCCGCGATAAGACTGGTGCACTATTGGTCCTATCTGGCGATACGAGTGCTGAGCCACTTATTGGAACTGGTACTTTACTTGATGCCGTGGTCACCCGAAGATTGGTGGAGAGTATTTTTAACAAAACATCTCCGCTTCATGATGGGGCTTTAATTATAAGTAAAGGCAGAGCCGCCGCCGCTTCCTGTATTTTGCCTCTATCTGAAAATGGAAATTTACCAGCTGATGTGGGGCTTCGACATAGGGCTGCTTTAGGAGCATCAGAGCGTTATGCTGTGGCAGCGGTGATGGTTTCCGAGGAAAATGGGTTTATTTCTACCAGTTTTCAAGGTATAATGAAATACCATATTTCAAATGAAGAACTTCTGATTTTTTTACAAGAACATATTTGATGACTATTTCTAAATTGTATAAATCGATATTATGAAAACAGTTCAAGAATACCTACACATTAATCAGGAAAGATTTGTTTCTGAATTATTTGATTTTTTGCGTATCCCTTCTGTTAGTGCCAATCCTGATAATGATGCTGATGTAGCTCATGCTGCCGCTTTTGTTGCTGAAAAATTAAAATCAGCAGGAGCCGATAATGTAGAGGTTATTCCTACAAAGGGTCATCCTGTCGTTTTTGGTGAAAAAATGGTGAACCCTGAACTACCAACTATTATGGTTTATGGTCATTATGATGTTCAACCCGCTGATCCTCTTGATCTATGGCATTCTCCTCCATTTGAACCCGTTATCCGAAAAACAGAAGTTCATCCTGATGGAGCTGTGTTTGCAAGGGGATCTTGTGATGATAAAGGTCAAGTTTATATGCACATTAAGGCTTTCGAGGCTATGATGGCTTGTGACGCATTACCTTGTAATGTGAAATTTATGATTGAAGGGGAGGAGGAGGTAGGTTCTGCCAATCTTTCTTCTTTTTTGGAAAATAATAAATCAAAACTTGCTGCAGATGTTATACTGATTTCAGATACAGCTTTGATAGCTAACGATATACCAAGTATAACGGTTGGACTTAGAGGTTTAAGTTACGTTGAAGTAGCTGTGGTTGGGCCAAATAGAGATCTTCACTCAGGTGTTTATGGCGGTGCCGTTGGAAATCCAATCAACATTCTGACTAAAATGATTGCTTCTATGCATGACGATAATAATCATGTGACTATCCCTGGATTTTATGAAGCTGTCCTGCCCGTGTCTTTAGAAGACAGACAAAAAATGAATGAGGCTCCTTTCTCATTAGAGGAATACCAGTCTGATTTGAAGATTGATTCCGTGCACGGTGAAGCGGGGTACACGGTGTTAGAGAGAACTTCTATAAGACCTACCCTCGATGTAAATGGTATTTGGGGTGGATATATTGGCGAAGGTGCAAAAACAGTTTTACCATCTAAGGCATTCGCTAAAATTAGCATGCGCCTAGTTCCAAATCAAGACCCTGATACAATCACTGAACTTTTTAAAAATTATTTTGAAAGTATTGCTCCTCCCGCTGTAAAGGTAACGGTCACGCCTCATCATGGCGGTCATCCTGTAGTCACTCCAACCGATACGCCGGAATATAAAGCAGCTCAATTAGCCATGAAACATACCTTCGGAAAAGATCCAATTCCACAAAGAGGGGGAGGGAGTATTCCTATTGTTGCCTTATTTGAAAAGGAGTTGGGAATCAAATCTGTACTAATGGGTTTTGGTTTAGATAGTGATGATATTCACTCTCCTAACGAGCATTATGGCTTGTTTAACTACATGAAAGGTATGGAAACAATTCCCTATTATTTTAAATATTATTCTGAATTGAAAAAATAAAGGGCCGGCCGTATATTGTTTTATGATTGATAATTAATCAATAAATAATATACGGCTAACCCAATGTAATTACCAATTGCATACCCTAATAGTCCAGCCAATATTCCAGGCATTAGCAAATACTTGTTTTTGATTACGGACGCTATTTGGGTCACAAAAGGAGGTCCGTATATCGCTGCCGTAGAGCTTATTAAAAATGTATCTCTGTCAATCTTGAATAACTTGCTGAGTATTAAATGAATGCCGATACTTCCATACATGCTCGCAGCCGTAATAATAAATAAAAGGTTGCTTCCACGAGTAATGTCAGACCATTTACCCTGAATGCTAAGAGATAAAGCAAAAACTAATAAAAGATATTCTCCCAGTTTAAATGATGAAGCAGATCTTTTATTAATAAATTTAAAAAAAGATAATATGATGCTAATTCCTGTTATAAAAAACAAAATAATGACTGTATTATCTATTTGTTTGAATGTAAAAAGTAATCCAAGAAGCACGGACAACCATCCCAAGGTGAAAAAAACAAGAATTAAATAATCCCAACGCTCCATTTTTATAGGGGTGGAAATGGAAATTTGTTCTTCGTATGTAAAGGTCTCTTTGAATCGGGGAAGTACGTAGGATGTTATCAATGGAACAATACTGGTAAGTAAAACTAAATAACTGCCACCAATCAAGGCATCTGCTGCTGTTAATTGAACGGTTAGTTTTGGATCCCCTTTTAATGCAAATCCTATGGCTTGCATGTTTGGTGTTCCTCCTATATATAAACCAGTTAACATAGCCCCTATTTGAGCAAAGGAGCTATGGTCGTTTTGAAACCACCATGCTACGGTGAAACATGAAATAGCCGAACTTACGGAAGCAAAGACAAATGATAGGCCCAAACGCTTGTATCCTCTTAATCGCTTTATTGAACCACTCCCATATAGTAGTAACGGTATGGCCACTAATATAGAAATTTGGCTGATCCATGAGGCAACATTGAAAAATAAATTATCCCTCTCTTTATTTACTATGCTTAATAGAATACCTGTCGCATAGCATAATACAATGGGACTAAAAAAATTAGAAAACGGAATCTTGTGCTTGAATTTTTGGATAATTAAGGGTATTCCAAAGATTAAAACACTGAATAGTACAAATAACATGTCTTTGTTAATTATTCTACATAGAGAACAAGACCTTTTAAATAACCACTTTCCGGATGAAAAACACTACTTGGGTGGTCAGGACCTTGGGACAAATGATGTAAAATGCTTGTTTTTCTTCCCGCTTCTATAGATGCAGACAATAATGCATTTTGAAATAGATTTCGATCTACGACTTGAGAACAGGAAAAGGTGAATAATAATCCTCCTGGCTTCAACTGCTTCATAGCCAATGCATTTAATCTTATATAAGCTTGTATGGCGTTGTGCCTTTTATCCATGCTTTTAGCAAATGCGGGTGGATCAACTACAATGATGTCATAAGATTTTGATTGTTGCCTTAAATATGTTGGTACATCAGAAACAACAGAGGTATTCTTTTCAATATCTAAACCATTAGATTGTAAATTTTCTTTATACTGTTCTATAGCTAATGCCGAAGAATCCACGCTGTCAACACTGGCGGCACCACCTTTAATGGCGTAGATTGAAAATCCTCCAGTGTAACAGTAACAGTTTAATACCTCTTTGTTTGAGGCTAATTGTCCCAAAAGAAATCTATTTTCACGCTGATCTAAAAAAAATCCTGTTTTTTGACCCTTTTCCCAGTCAATATTAAAAATATGACCATTCTCTAATATTTCACTTTTTTCAATCAGGCCACCCTTCCAGTAGCCATTTTTTTCCTGAATACCTTCATTTTTATATAAGGTCTCTTCACTCTTATCGTAAATATTTTTAATGGTTATACCTTCTAATTCTTCAAATGCTTTGATAATTTGTTGCTTATCTTTATAAATGCCTGTGCTGTGGCACTGTACAACGGCCGTTTCACCATAAATATCTATAATCAAACCTGATAATCCATCCCCTTCACCATTGATAAGCCTGAAACAATTGGTTTTTCCGTTTTTACTAATATTAACACCCTGTCTTAATTTCAAGGCGTTTTTAAATTTGTTTACATAGAAGTTAGCATCAGGTGGATTTGTAGAAAAATGAAGGAGTCTAATTCTAATACTTCCTTCTTGATAGTGGCCAAATGCTAAGGCATTTTCTCTTGAATCACATACCATAACCCAATCACCTGAGGTAATTCCTGCTTCATATCTTTCAATGGCGCCAGAAAATACCCAGGGATGAAATCTTTTAACAGGTGTTTCTTTACCTGCTTTTAGAAAAATTTTCTTCATTTTTTCTTTATTTTAAACTTACCTATACGTCTAAAAAGGCAAGTATTTTTTGTTATTTTGGCGCAAGATAACTTGTTATTCCTAATAAAAAGCATTATGTATAAAGTTTACCTATTCATTTTCGCCATATTTCATAGCCATTTCCTTTATAATCAGATCATTGTTTCTAATCCGAATTTTCCGAAGGAAAACAAATCAGTCACCATTTTTTTTGACGCGTCAAAAGGAACTGCAGGATTAAAAGATTGTGCATGTAGTATTTATCTGCATACCGGAGTTATTACGGATAAATCAACATCAAATGCCGACTGGAAATATGTGCAAACCTCTTGGGGAGTAATCAATCCATTGTGGGAAATGAAACAAGTGCCCGGAAAACCGAATGTATTCTCTTTTGAAATAACACCTTCTATCCGGTCATTTTACAAAGTACCTGTAGGTGAAAAGATTATTAGCATGGCTTTTGTCTTTAGAAACGCTAATGGAAGCAAGGAAGGTAAAGAGGTAGGGTCAAAGGATATATTTTACCCGGTTTTTCAAAATTCAGGCCTCACAGGTACTATTCAGGAGCCAATAAACCCTGAGAAATTGCTGAATCCAAAGGAACCATTTACTTTAAAAGCATTGTTTTCAGAAACGGTAAATATTTCTTTGTTTGATAACGATAGTTTGATTTCTAACCAAATCGGCACCTCAATTTCCTTTACCTGGGTTCCAAATAACCGCGAAAATCATCAAGTTGTTATTTTGGCAAGAACAAATAACGGAGATTCCTTAAAACTCCAAACCAGTTTTTGGGTAGTTCCAGAGCCAAAAAGATTATCCGCTCCTGATAATAATAAGCTGGGCTTTCAAAGACTCTCACCAAATAAAGTAAGGATTTCTGTGGAAGCTCCAGGTAAAAAGCACCTTTTTTTATTGGGTGATTTTAATGATTGGAAAATGAATACAGATTTTTTATTTAATATGTCAGAAGATGGCAATCTACATTGGATAGAATTGGATGGTGTTCCTCTGGAGAAACCGTTTCAATATCAATTGGCCTTGAATAATAACCAAAGGTTTGCCGATCCATACGCTCCTCTGGTTTTGGACCCTGATCATGATAAATTTATTTCTCCGCTTACTTTTCCAGGTCTCCCCGCATATCCAGTGGGTAAAACGTCAGGTATAGTCACGCATATCGATGTTACTTTGCATAATTATGAATGGAAGAATACATTTAAAAATAAACCTTTAGCTTCCGATCTTATTATTTATGAGCTACATATAAGAGACTTCTTACATGCACCCGATTATAAAAAATTGAAAGATACTTTAGACTATTTAGTCAGATTGGGCGTAAATGCTATTGAATTAATGCCCGTAAATGAGTTTGAAGGAAATAACTCCTGGGGTTATAACCCATCTTATCATCTGGCTTTAGATAAATATTATGGTTCGCCTGTTTTCTTTAAATCTTTTATCGATGAATGTCATAAAAAGGGCCTTGCGGTAATTGTAGATATCGTTTTAAATCATGCATTTAGCCAAAGTCCTTTGTGTAGAATGTTCTGGGACGAATCAAATTCAAGACCTGCAGCGGATAACCCTTGGTTTAATCAGGTGGCAAAACACGATTTTAATGTCGGCTATGATTTTAATCATGAAAGTAAATTTACCAGAGATTTTTCAAAAAGAGTCCTTTCTTTTTGGTTAAATGAATATAAAATTGATGGATTTAGATTTGATCTTTCAAAAGGGTTTACTCAAAAAAATACCTTAGGCAATACAAGTGCCTGGGGAAATTATGATGCTTCAAGGGTCGCTATATGGCAAGATTATGCAGACCACCTTAGAAAAGTTAATCCAGATGTTTATATTATTTTGGAACATTTTGCCGATGTTGTAGAGGAAATTGAATTGGCAAAAAGAGGAATGTTACTTTGGGGGAATTTGAATCAACAGTTTAATGAAGCAACCATGGGTTATCCTTCAAATCTGTCTGGATTGGATTTTAAAAAAAGAAACTTTCCCAATGCTGCCATTATTCAATACATGGAAAGTCATGATGAGGAAAGACTTATGTTTAGAAATGCTTTGTATGGTAAACAATCTGGTACATACAATACCCGTAATTTAACTACTGCTTTGCAAAGAATGGAAATGGCATTTACTGTTTTCACATTGAGCCCCGGACCTAAAATGATTTGGCAATTTGGTGAACTGGGTTATGATTATTCTATAAATACTTGTGAAAATGGAAGTATTGATATTAATTGCAGATTATCTCCTAAACCCGTGATCTGGTCTTACCTTAATCAGCAGGCACGGAAAAAATTAAGTGATGTTGTAGGTTCACTTAATGCATTGAGATTGAAATATTCTGTCTTTAAAGAATCGCCATCTGATTATGATCTTAACGCTTATTTAAAATTTATGCATTATAAAAATGCTCAATTCGATGCCATCGTAATGGCAAATACCGATGTTGTAAACTCAACTTTAATGCTGCAGGGAGTTAAAACAGGTTGGTGGCATTCGTTTTTTACCGGTGACAGTGTTTTTATCTCTCAAAATAATTTCACAAAGGTGTTAAAACCTGGTGAATATCAATTATTCACTTCTATTAAATTACCTAATCCTACGCAGGGTGGTTCTACGCTTACATCAATTGGTGAAAGAGAAACCGCTGATTTCACCATAGATATTTTTCCAAATCCTTCCCATAGATATTTTGATTTTACCTATAATGGTCCTAAAATGGATAAGGTGGAGCTCTTTCTTATCGATGCAACCGGAAAAAGGATAACTACCATTTTGTCCAGTGAATCTCTTGAAAATGGTTACTTTTCCCGCATAGATTTAGGAAATTACCCGATAGGTATCTATTTTTTGAATTTATTTTCTGCATCAGGTCAAAAATCTTTTTTATTGTCAAAAATTTATTAATGTACGCGTAAACATTATGTAATTCAGTATTTTAAAAATATTAAAATTATTTCATGTATTGGTTTCTGTGTCCTCTGTATGTAATTGATTCTCAAAGGTTTTGAACCTTCCTATTTCTTTTGTAGTTTTGCAAAATAGGTTTTGGGGAAAATATAAATAATGAAAGGGATATTACTTTTTTGTTTGTCTTTTGTGGTGTACACTACACTGATTAATGGTCAATCAGTGACTATAAATATGGGTTCTACTCCTGCTCATCCCACAGCTATTTTAGAAATTTTTTCAGAGAACAAGGGTATCTTGATTCCAAGAATGACGGCGGTTCAAAGACAAGCAATTATTTCTCCCGCTACTGGTTTAGTTGTTTATCAGTTAGATGGCACGAAAGGATTATGGTACTTTGACGGACTTAAATGGCGTACTGATATTCCAGGAAATCAAGCTGGTGAACTTAAATATTGGAATGGTGAATCCTGGGTTTTAATTCCTCCCGGACAAAATGGACAAACTCTTACCTTTTGTAATGGTGTTCCTCAATGGGGACCTTGTCAAGAGCAAATTACGCAGATTACTACTAATACAATCACGGCTTTAACAGACTCGTCTTTGTCCGTAAATATATCAGTAAATGTTCTCCCTTTAAGTCTTATCACAGAAAGTGGTGTTTGTTACGGTACAGTGATCAATCCAACAGTTTCCTCTTTGGTGGTCAAATCAACTGGGAGTCTGGTTGGTAACATCAATTTAAATGTTCTCTCCCTTTTAAAACAAACTACCTATTACTTTAGAGCCTATGCAAAGCTTTCTGATGGTAGAATCATTTACGGAAATAACTTAAATTTTACTACAGCGGGGAGTTCTGTTGCTTTGGTTGTAACGCTGCCGGCAACTAATATTTCTGCCAATTCATTCATATTAAATGGGGAAGTTCTTCAAAATGGTGGTTCTTTTATAAATGCCAGAGGGTTTGTATGGGGGAAATCACCTAATCCAATATTAACGAATAACCTGACAACTAATGGAAGTGGATTTGGTACTTTTCAAGCGGTTATAAATGGTTTAACTGGAAATACAACTTATTATATTCGTTCCTATTGTATTAACGATCAGGGAGTTGTGTATGGAAATTCTATTGTTGTTAAAACTTTAATAAGTTCCGATGGAGAATTTGGACGGTTTGTTAAAGTAAATGGCGGTACATTTAATATGGGTAGTGATTTTGGTAATAATATAGAAAAACCTATTCATACAGTCACACTAAACTCTTTTTATTTAGGTGAAACAGAGGTAACTCAGGGTCTGTGGGAGGAAATTATGGGGTCTGACCCTTCTTTTAACTATAATTGCGATAACTGTCCTATTGAAAATGTAAGTTGGCTCGATGTGCAGGATTTTTTAAAAAAATTGAATGCTAAACAATCTACTTTTGTGTTTAGATTGCCTACAGAGGCTGAATGGGAATATGCTGCGAAGGGTGGGGTTAATGCTTCAGATTTCATATTTGCAGGTTCATCTGACATAAACCAGGTTACCTGGTTTAGAGAAAATTCAGGACAAAAATCTCAGCCAGTTAAATCCAAAAAGGCAAATTCTTTAGGCCTTTATGATATGTCAGGAAATGTTTGGGAATGGGTTCAAGATTGGTTTAATTTTTATAAACCAGGCTCATTTACAAATCCAACAGGCCCAGTAAATGGTTCCAGTAAACTTTATAGAGGGGGGAGTTTTGACGATATTTCTGAAGATTGTAGGGTTTCCTACCGATACGGTAATCCTCCGGCGAGCCGTTTTAATAATTTAGGATTCAGATTAGCTCATGATTAATTCTCAATTAAGGACGATATTACCTTTTGGCTTTTTTGCTTTGCTTACTACGTCTTTATGGTGTCAACTGACCGTAAATGGTACTACTCTTTTTATAGATTCCGCAACCCATTTCAAAGTAGATGGTCATATCAAAATCAATAAAAATGCCTCTCTAACTGGTAAAGGTATTTTGGCTGTTTCTGGGAATGTAGAAAGTTATAGTATGAACAATCAAATGGATAAACTTCAAATTTTTGGAGATTTACCAGGAACAATTAATCTTTTAGAAGGAAACATTGATCATTTATTTTTACTCAAAGGTTCTTCCGCTCTTATCGGGCTTCAAGGTGATTTATTAACCATATCTAATTTGAATTTTGTTAATAATTATAATTTTTTAACGCTTAATGATACTGATATTGATGTATCTAATCTGTCGAATTTTAGTGATGTCAATTATTTTATCACTAACGGAAAAGGTTTATTGCGCAGAAGTCTGTCTTTACACCCTGTGATTTTTCCCGTTGGAAATTCTTTTTCAGGTTATCATCCCATATCAATCGAATCTATAACCAATAACGGTGATGAATATGCAAAAGTGGGATGGATTGAATCTGGTAATTCTTTGAGTGAAAATCGTAGTAATGACCCTGTATGGCATATTGAAAATAACGGCCCTATTCAGTTTTCAATACGTTGGGGAAAGGATAATAATTTACATGATGATGTATTAGATTTAAAGCAGCTAAGACTAAATGGTTGGAATGGAACAGATTGGGTTTTGGTTGGATTTGATACCTTGGTTGGTAATATTAATGCAGGCTATTTAAAGACCAGGGTTTTATTACCCAATGAATTTAAATTTTACAAACTGGAAACCATTTTAAATATAGATCAATCTAATAGTATAAAAATTGGTAATTTAGAATTATTGCCTTCGTTTCCTAACCCTTTTTCTAATGGAACAATTGTAAACTTTAAACTTAGACAAGAGTCTTTCCTTAAAGTTCAATTATTTAGTCCAAACGGACAATTAATCAAAGAGTTTAAAAACACCTATTCAGACGGCTATCATTTTGAACCATTACCTGAAAATTTATTTCCTGTTTCAGGATATTATACTCTTAGATTCATCATTGGCGATAAGGTCGCACAAACAAAATTATTGAAAATTAATTATTAGTATTTTTTAAAATTTACCATCTACTTAAAAAATCAATGACCGTTTGTGCCATGCTTTCTTCTGTTGAAAATGGACTAATTAAAATATTCAAAGCGCCAGAAAGTTTTAGTTGTTCCGCTGTGGTTTCTCCGATGCCAAGACAATTTTTGTCTGATAAATCGTATTTTTTTGAGAATGCTATCACGTTTAACGGACTGGTGAAAACGTACATGTCAGAGAGAGCAATGTCAAAGTCACTTTTAGGTGAATTATCATAAATAGATAAATTGATTATTTCCGACGCTTCATTTTTTATAAACTGCTGAATGCTTTCCCGTGAATTTTTTGCCGAAGGAAATAAAACCTTTTTTCCAGTAACCAGCGTTGAAAAACTGATGCCAACTACTTCAGGGTTACCATTTCCTGAAAAATCTGCAGTGATTTGGTAGTTTAATAATTCTTTTGCGGTGGCCAAACCAATAGCTCCCCATTTCACAGTCGTTGGAATTTTTATTGCTAAAGATTTTATCTGTTGGAAAAAAAATGAAACAGCATTTTTACTTGAGAAAAAAATCCAATCGCAAGGTTCAATGGCTGAAAATGGAATAAGTTTCAAGTCAATTAATGGTTCATCTTGAATAATGATGGAACCAAAAGTCACTAATTTTTCTCTGAATTGGGAATTTTCAGGAAGGCTTCTGCTGATAAAAACGCTAGGCATATATTAATTTAAGATCGTAATTTTTCAACTACTTTTTCTGCTAACTGATAATGAGTAGCCGATGAAATAGACACTCTTGTAATGGGTAAATCAAAGGAGGTAGAATAGGCAGCATGCACATGATAATTACCAAATTTATCTTTATGACAATAAACACCGAGAGGCATTTGGCAACCCCCATTCATAAGATTTAATACCTTGCGTTCAACATTGGTTACATCAGAAACCTCACTATGGTGAATTCCCATGAGTATTTTTCTCGTTTGGATATCATTTTCCATGGTTTGCCACGCTAAAACGCCTTGTGCTGGTGCGGGAACTATCTCTGTTGGGTCAAAGCGAATAACATGAAAGGAGGAGGTGTCAATATCTAATCGGGCCAGTCCGGCAGAGGCAAGGACAATGGCATCAAAATCACCATGTTCCAGTTTTTGAATTCGTGTTGGAACATTTCCACGGATATCAACCAAATGAAGATCAGGCCTTACATCTAATAGCTGTCCTTTTCTTCTGGAGGAGGAGGTACCGACCCTTGCGCCTTCAGGTAATTGTAAAAGTTTACCCTTTTCTGTAATATTTTTGTTTATTAAAAGTACATCTGATGGATCTTCCCTATAGGATACAGCAGAAATAACTAATCCTTCTGGTGCATTCGTCGGTAAATCTTTCATAGAGTGAACAGCCAAATCAATCTCACCTCTTAATAGGGCATCCTCGATTTCTTTTGTAAAGAAACCTTTTCCTTCCATTTTATCAAAACTTAAATGTTGTATTTGATCACCAGTCGTTTTTATAATAATCAACTCTGATTCAATACCAATGGTGGATAGTTTATCTTGCGTAAAGTGAGCTTGCCACATGGCTAGTTTACTCCCCCTTGTTCCAATTCGTAATTTCGGATTCACTTTTTTATGCAAATATAAGATTGTAAAGGTAATTTTCTGATTTTATTAGAGGTTGCTTCATTTGTTATAGTAAAGAAAGATGGCTTTTTATTACCTTTGCCCTATGGAATTTTCAATGAAAGAACTCTCAAAATTGTTAGACGGGAAACTGGTAGGTAATCCGGATATTATTGTTTCCAAACCAAGTAAAATTGAAGAGGGTGGGGAGGGGTCTATTAGTTTTTTACATAATCCCCGATATGAGGCTTATTTATATACAACCTCAGCATCAGCTGTTTTAGTTCCTGAAAATTTTGAACCTCGGTTTCCTGTTAAACCTACTTTACTAAAGGTAAAGAATGTTTATAATGCCATGGCACTTACTTTAGAGAAGTTTTCAGAACCCGTTCTTTATCCAACAGGTATTGCAGACGAATCTGTTATACATCCAAGTGTTTCTATTGGGAAAAAAGTGAGCGTTGGTATATATACGGTCATTGAACAGAATGGTTTAATTGGGGAAAATACTATCATTTATCCACAGGTTTTCATTGGTAAAAATGTGTCGATAGGCAAAAATTGTGTCCTTTTTCCTGGTGTTCGTATTTTAGCTGATTGTGAAATTGGTGATCATTGTATTCTACACGCTAACGTGGTTATTGGCTGTGATGGATTTGGATTTGTTGCCGATGGAGGAGCATTACTTCGTAAAATACCGCAATTAGGTAATGTTATATTAGAAGATTATGTTGAAATAGGCGCAAATACTACTATCGACAGAGCTACTTTAGGCGCTACTAAAATTAAAAAAGGTGTTAAAATTGATAATCTTGTCCAAATTGGACACAATGTGGAGATTGGCGAAAATACAGTAGTAGCCGCTCAAACAGGTGTTGCTGGTTCAACGCACATTGGCGCAAATTGTCAAATAGGTGGTCAGGTCGGTTTTTCTGGTCATCTTAAAATTGCAGATGGAACAAAAATTCAAGGTCAAAGTGGTATTTCGAAATCAATTTCAGCCACTGGACAATCCTTTATGGGTTCTCCGGCCATTCCCTATATTTCATTCTTGAAATCATTTTCTGTATTCAAACAACTTCCTTCTCTCCTTTCACGAATTCAGAATTTGGAGAATAAATTGAACTTACCCTAATTATAAACCAAATATTATATATTTATATGACTTTTATAATGAAGCAAAAAACTATTTCTAAAGCGGTAACTATTTCTGGCGTTGGTTTGCATACCGGGGCTTCCTCAACAATCACTTTAAAACCAGCTGAAGAGAATCATGGAATAAAGTTTCAACGTATAGATTTACCTGGTAAACCTTTTATTCCTGCTGATTGTAATAGGGTAACTAATACAACAAGGTCAACCGTTATTGAATATGATGGTGCAGTGGTGGGAACTATAGAACATTTACTTTCTGCCATTTATGCAAAAGATATTGACAACTTACAGATTGAAATAGATGGTTCAGAAGTTCCTTATTTGGACGGTTCATCTAAAATGTTTACTGCACTTTTAAATGATGCAGGTCTTTTAGAGCAAGCTGAAAATAAGTTGTTTTTTGAAGTGGATGAAACCATAGAGTTTAAGGACGATGAATCAGGAGCACATTACGTGATTTCACCTTATGATGGTTTTGAAGTTACGGTTCTGGTCGATTTTGAGGCACCTTATCCCGGGCAACAATTCGCCGTTTTATCGGGTCTTGAGAAGTATGATGGTGAAATTTCACCATCTAAATCTTTTGTACTTCTCAAAGATATTGATAGTTTAATGGCAAATGGCTTAATTAAAGGTGGAACTCTAGATAATGCATTGGTTATTGCTGATCGCTTACCTACTTCAATGGAATGGGAAAATTGGGTTTCTGTTACAAATAGCCAACTTCCTTTACCTACATCTTTAGGTGTGATTAATAAATCAAATCAAACCTTTGAAAATGAGCCTGCAAGGCATAAACTTTTAGACTTTATTGGCGATATAGCTTTATTGGGTGCTCCAATTAAAGGTCGTTTTGTCGTGCAAAAGCCTGGTCACTCTTCCAATAATTTATTGGCTAGAATACTCAAAAAACAACTTCAGGAGCAAAAAAAGCTAAGAGGTAAGCCTAAATACGATCCTTCTAAAACACCTGTTTTTAATTCGGTTAGACTTGAATCCTGGTTACCTCACCGTTTTCCATTCCTTTTGTTAGATAAAATTACAGAGTTGACCGATTCCTACGTAGTTGGAGTAAAGAATATAACGGTAAATGAGCAGTATTTTCAAGGGCATTTCCCAGGAAATCCAGTTATGCCGGGTGTACTGCAAGTCGAAGCTATGGCCCAGACAGGTGGAATACTTGCCCTTTCTACAGTGGAAGATCCTTGGAACTGGGACACTTATTTCCTGAAAATTGATAATGCTAAATTTAAAGCTAAAGTGTCTCCAGGTGATATTTTACTTATTAAAATGGAGCTTTTATCACCTATTCGCAGAGGTATTTGTCACATGCAGGGTATCGCCTATGTTGATAATAAAATTGTTTCTGAAGCTGAGTTAACCGCTCAGATTATTAGAAGAAAAGTAGATAGTTAATTATGACAGACCAGTCTTCATTGTCATTTATTCATCCTGATGCCAAGATAGGGATTGGTTCAATTGTTCTACCTTTCAGTTATATCGATAAGGATGTTGTTGTTGGAGATTATTGTAAAATTGGACCCAATGCAACCCTATTATCAGGAACCAGATTGGGCAACTTTTGTGAGGTCTTCCCCGGTGCTGTAGTAGGAGCTGTTCCTCAGGATCTTAAATTTAAGGGCGAGTACAGTACCTTGGTTATTGGAGAAAAAACAATCATTAGAGAAGGTGTTACCATAAATAGGGGTACCATAGAATCTGGTACTACATCCGTAGGAAATAATTGCCTGCTCATGGCTTATGTTCATATAGCTCACGATTGTATTATTGGCGATAATGTTATTTTATCCAATGGTGTTCAATTGGCAGGCCACGTCCAGATTAATGATAATGCCGTTTTAGGGGGTAATGTGCTCGTTCAGCAATTTTGTAAAATTGGAAGATTCAGCTTCGTCGCTGGTGCCGGGCTTGTACGAAATAATATTCCTCCTTTTGTCAGAGTGGCCAGAGAACCCCTTTCTTACATTGGCATTAACAAAATAGGGCTGGAGAGGAAGGGTTTTCAATCCACAGAAATTGAGGAAATTAAAGATATTTATAATGTGATTTTCGTCCAGAATAATAGTTTTAATGTTGGTATCTCTTTGATTAAGGATTCTTTTAAATCGTCTATATTTAAAGATGAAATTATCTCTTTTTTTAGTCATTCAAAATCAATGATAGCCAGATTTAAGTCAGATTCAGTAACTTAAAATCATGAAACTAATACTTAGTAATTTAGGAAAGAAATTTCCCCCTGATTGGATTTTTAAAAAAATTGATTATCAATTCAATGAGGCGCAGAAATATGCACTGATTGGTCCAAATGGTTCAGGTAAATCAACGTTGTTAAAAATTCTTTCAGGTCACCTTACCCCTAGTCAAGGAAAATTTCATCCTTTCTTAAATGATACCTTGATTCCTTTGGATCAATTATATAAATACATATCTTTTGCCGCTCCTTATATGGACCTTATTGAGGAGTTTACCCTAGCTGAATCGATTCGATTTCATACCCATTTTAAACCATTAAGAAATAAAATAGGTGTTCAGGAATTAATGGAAATATTAAAACTTAGAAAATCTGAAAATAAACCGTTGAAATATTTTTCTTCTGGCATGAAGCAACGAGTTAAAATTGGTCTTGCTCTTTATTCAGATGTCCCTCTTGTTCTTTTAGATGAACCTACGACTAATCTCGATGTGGAAGGTGCCGATTGGTATTCAGAGGGTATTAGTAGTCTTCCTAAAAACACCCTACTTATTGTCGCTTCGAATACACCTTCCGATTATGAGTCTTTCGACCATAAATTGTTTATAAAAGATTACAAAAAGAAATCTAAGTCATAAATTTTATTCTGATTTAATAATTTTTCCCGTGTATTGGTTTTCTCCAGCATCAACTGTTAAAACATACACTCCCGATGGATACATTTCCATAGGTATTGTTAAAAATTGAGTTCCCTTTTCTAAATTTGTATTCCATTCTAATAGCATTTTTCCAGAAATATGGGTTAATCTTAATTTTGCTTGTCCAACATTATCTTGAATTTGCTTTATTTCTATGTTTAACACATCATTTACAGGGTTAGGATAGGTGCTTACCGAAATATCCTGTGTTTTTTCTGAAGCAATAAGAATTTTGTTTACTAAATAGGAACTGCTCGTTGAGATGATATCTATCTCTAAAAAATTAGACGAAATCATAATGCAATTTTCAGCTTTGCCAATGTCTGAAATTGATTTTCCAACATTTATAGACAGGTTTGGACTTGAAGTTGCCACACCATAAATTCTGTATCTGCCAATCTTGAGTGTATCCAGGTTAAATGACTCATTATGAGTTGAAACAATGAGATTGTTTTCATTTACCATGACAAAAGAATAGGGAACATTTAACGGTTTAGCATTGGTTACTTTTAACAAAATACTATCCTTTTGATTGTT
>Ga0208787_1000042_pt1 | contig 55322 bp, 34 predicted proteins | sample Wag4_2014_7_11_FD_187362 | JGI IMG/M metagenome (GOLD analysis project Ga0208787, IMG submission 187362) | Fresh water microbial communities from Ohio, USA - Utica-2 Time Series HT 2014_7_11 (SPAdes) (version 2) | ecosystem: Environmental > Aquatic > Freshwater > Water tank | place: USA: Ohio...
ATCTAAAACTAACACAGATTCCAAACCACCAAATAATGTTTGGTCCCGTAAGTCAAAATCTATATGGTTTATATTATAGTTATCGTTTTAGTCATTTAATATTAATGGCCTCTATGCTGGATCAAGAAACTCTACAGTTTGTGTCAGAATATCATACGGAAATAAAGTGTTATATATATAATGATATTCACATAAGCTCTAATGTAGTAAGACTATATCGAGATAAGGTGACTTTTATTTTAAGAAACAAACAAGATAACATCTCTAAAGACAGTTCTATTATACTACCAAGATTAGTAAATCAAGAGCTTTTTAATAGTCTCAATCAGTCTTCCCATAGACATAATTCTATTATTTGTTTTATAGATCATCTAGATAAAATTCCCGATGAACTAAATCAATATCTATATCCAATGACAAAGCTACCAATTAAACTATTTAATAATAGTAACATAAAACATCATCAAAATCTAGGTACTCTATCAGAAATAGATAAAGCGTCCATACTGCAACAGGTTCGCTATTATCTTACTATTGACGAGCATTATCTTGCCGAAGCTTGGGCTGGTGGGTGTGATGTGTTGACTATAGAAGAACTAGATCTAATACAACCCAAAAAATATAAAAACAAAAAACAATGTCAAACATATAGGAGCTTTATGGAGAATTTTTTAAATGCTTAAATCGCCAGACATCGGTTTTGTATCGCTAAAGCTTACTAATACTAGTTTTTATGAAAATCTACTACAAACAGCAAGACGATTTATAGAGAATGAGCCATATAATCAAATTGTGGTATTTAATAGCTTTTGTGACAAAATAGATACTCATTCTGTTCCTATACTGCATCTTAACCATGCTAAATTTTTTAATGGGAATCTTGTATTGTTTGATTTAGCTAGTGTTCTTTTAACGCAAAGCTTTACTAATATTAAAAAGAGATTTCTGTATATTAAAGACACTCCATGGGCTACTTCTCCAACCACTAAGTATTCAGAATGGCTAAAACTATACGGATCTAGTAACCTTGATATTATTGTTCCAAACCACCAACTATATGATATATACAGTATATGTTGGAAACAACCAGTAGGAATATCGGAGAATTTTCATTATGAAGAAATCAAAAACTTTATATTCTAGTTTGTCAGATGAAGAAAAGTATACTATACTAGATGAACTATATTCTCAAAAACAACAAAGTTTTGCAGATATAGCTGATGTATATGAGACGTATCCTAATAAGGTTCGCAGAGACGCTAAGAGACTTCAAATTCAAATCAGAAATAAATCTGAGGCTCAAAAAAACGCTTTATCTTCTGGTAAACATAAGCATCCCACAAAAGGTAAGCCAAGGTCTACTGACATAAAAAAGAAAATAGGTTCTGGAGTTCTTAATTCTTGGGAAGAATTGACAGATCAAGAGCTTCAATCAAGAAAAGATAAAGCAAAAGAAAACTGGCAAAAGCTGAGTGAAGAAGAAAAACAGAATATGCAAAGAGCAGCAACTAATGCCGTAAGACTAAGCAGCAAAGTAGGATCTAAGTTAGAGAAATTTATTTTGACAAAACTACTTGCAGATGGCTATTATGTTGAATTTCATAAGGAACAAACTCTTGTAAATACCAAGTTGCAAATCGACCTGTTTCTTCCTAAGATAAACACAGCGATTGAAATTGATGGACCTTCTCACTTTTTACCGGTTTGGGGAGAAAATGCACTGCAAAAAAATATCTCCTATGATCAAAAAAAGGAAGGACTGATTTTAGGAAAAGGCTGGCATCTCATTAGGATCAAACAGCTACGAGATTTTTCTACTACCAGATCACAAATTCTATACGATAAATTAGTTCAAGTAATAAATGAAATAGATTCTAATACCACCCCACAGAGAATTATAGTTGAGGACTAAAATGACAAAAAAAGACAAAATTGAAAATAAGCCAGAAACTGAACACGAACAAGAAGCTGTTCGCATTCCAATAATTACAGATATAGAGTGGACAGATTATGTATTAGGTCTATTATCTGATGATGAAAAAATATCTGGAAATCCAACAACAGACGGATTAAGAAGAGTGTTTGAAATTGCTCTAAATTGTCTAGTACTTAATGCTTCTACTAATGTGGTCCAATCTCCGGCTCCTGACAATGAAAAAAGAGCTACCGTTGTTCACACCATTGACTATGTATTAAAAAACGTCCCATCAGACGAGTCTGAGTTTAAATACAGGTCTGTTAGCGGCTCTGCTGACGTTTATTGGGGAAATTGCGACAAGATCTACCGTAATCATCCCGTTGCTGTTGCAGAAACTCGGGCAGAAGGTAGGGCTTTAAGACGAGCGCTAAGACTTAGAAAAGTTGTGGCGGCAGAAGAAATTGCCAAAGATATGGAAGATCATCCTGATCAAAATTCTGTTTCCAAAATTAGCCATAATCAAATAAATTTTGTTGACGTTATGGCACAAAGACTTAATATAAGTGTAATTAAACTTTTGGAAAGCAATCAATTGGCAACAGATAATATCTACAATTTATTGCATGAAGATGCTGTCAAGGTAATTAGACAGCTATCTAAATTCCAACAGAATATATCGGAAATTCCCGAAAACATTTTAGGTTACTCTAGCGACTGGAAATAAATATGAAAGTTACTTATAAGGCTAATGATAAACTACAGTTTGAACTTGAAGGATCTGGACAAAAGGAAGTATTCAAAGAACTCTCTTTAATACAAGAAATCTTCAGTGAAGACAAGTGTGGTGCTTGTGGCAAAAATAACTTTAAGTTCGTAGTTAGAAATGTTGACAGCAACGACTATTATGAGCTAAGATGTAATGAATGTAGTGCTGTTTTGTCATTTGGTCAACACAAAAAGGGCGGTACGCTATTTCCAAAGCGTAAAGATGACGAAGGCACATACCTACCTAACAAGGGATGGCACAAGTGGGTTCCAGATGGAAAAGAAGCTAAGAAATAATTTAGATCTCTTTTTTCCATTTTCCAACCGGACATTCTTGATCTGCCCAAGCTAATTTACTAGCAAACATTTTATTACGAAATAAGGGACATCCACATTTTGTACATGTGTCTTCTTTAAAGAATTCACAAGTCATACAGATGTCGTGTCTTTTAATAATCTGTTCTTCTGTGCAAGTTGGCATTCCTGTTTTTAAATGATTAATTGCAGCACCAGCGAAGTTCTTAATCTTTTGGGAAAAAGAAATTTCACTCTCTGATGATCTGTGTAAAGACTTTTTACATGGAAACATCGGAGGAGACCCAATAGAATCTTGAACTGCGACTCTTGTGCCACAGTTTTTACATTCATAGTGAATATTATCTACTGTTATAAATTCACAAAAGACATTATATATCGTATTCATATGGAATTAATTCCCATGGGGATAAACTCTTAAGCTCATTGGTTTTATTCTCTATTCCATCAACACTACCAAAAAATGCTCTATACAACATTTCGTTTTGTAGTTGTAAAAATGGTGGGGTTGTAGTTTCTTTAAGTTTATTATTTTGATCTTTTTGTAAACATTGCCAGACATAGAAATAATTATTTAGAGCCTGTCCAACAGTTAATTCTGGAGGCGCCTCAAAACTAGAATTAGGTCTAAATTCGGTACCGCTAGTACCATATTTATAAACGGTAGTATAATAATCTATGGACCTTACTTGTCTAGGAACTTTTCTAAATCTAACTTTAAGTTTCTGTTGATCGTCTAGATTGAATATGTTATATACCCTTGTTCGAATTAATGATCCGTCATCATTCAAACAGCTTGATGGAATTGGATTGGCGTCAGTTTGTATATGACAAGGAACAGCAAGTTCATAGACTTCAGTAGCTCTTACAACTAAATCCTGACTCCCAACCTCGGCATCGTCGTTGATAAAAAATGTACGTTCTACTATATGGTTTTTTTTCCATTTGATATTACTATATTTATTTTGATAATCTTGTTTTTGTTTCTTTATTATTTCTTCTGGAATTTCATATACAATCACCATATCGCTCCCAGCTAATCCTCCAGGAGTCGATCCAGGACCTATATTCACATCTCCACCAGGTAAGGGTTCTTTGCTTCCACCGACAAAATTACCTGGACAAATATTATTATTTATTGGACCACTAACAGCATTAGCATAACCACACCTATACGTCGTTTTAACTAACACTTTTGGACAATCTTCTTCGGCTATGCTACATGATTGTTTAGGATCAATATTAATCCAATAATAATTATCTGATACATCCTCATAATTAACAGATAACGCCCCGCTCCCACTAGTATTATTACTATTTTGGGGAGTTGAAATTACGGAAACTCTGGTATATGGTAAGATATTATCGTTTGATGGCTTAGCCGTATATGTCACCTTTCCGTCTGTAGCCGTGGTCTGTGTTGTTTGGTTCTGTAGTAATTTAATTAAATCGTTTCTTTCTTGATATCTATTATTTATGGCTTGTTTAGTTAATTTTTTAGGACATACAGAATTATTAGAATTAGATTTTTGATAACAGATTATTGGGTCTTCATCTAAAAGATTAAAGTGATTTTGTAAATCAGAGATGCTTCCTGTATCAATAACTTTTTGTGTCTGAGAAACTTTACCAATAATATTGGTTATATCTTTATTATTAGACTCTAGAGTATTTATTCTAGCTACAACAGTATCTATTGTTTCTTGACTTAAATAGTTTATTGGAATTGTTTGAATATAATCTTCATCAAAAATAATTTCTCCATATTTTATATTAGATAAAGTCTCAGAAACTAAATCCTTACATTTTATAAAGATAATTTGCATTGCTGTATCTGGAATATTAGTAACAGTGTTATTCAGATCTTCTATCAATGTTTCATACTGAGTATCTGTCATATTTGGATGTCTTACTAATTTAAACCCTCCATTAAGAAAAATATCTTTGACATCTTTAAAAGAACAAGCATACCCCATAGCCCCGGCGCCATTTGCTATCGGAGTTACAGAAGTTGTCACTGTACCATCATCAGATATTGTATCGCTAAATATAGTCATATTATTATACTTAAATCTATCATTTACATGATTATTAAATATTTCATATATTGGTTTGAGCTGATTTTTTTGTAGTTTATATGATAGTATCTCTTTGTCTCTAAACTGAGAACCATTACCATACGCTCCCAACCCGGTGGTAGAAAATTGCTTCTCTGGTACGGTTTGATGTATTTGTTCTTTTTCAAGACCCCAGGCATTGATTGGTTGATCGGTTACTTTTGTTGATTGAGGTTTAAAAACAACAATCGTATCACTATCGCTAGAATGACTAATAAATTCATTATCTCCAATATCAGACGATAATTCTAGTACAGTATAATATCGGTTATTTTTGATAATTAGTGCCTTTTGATTAATACTTACAGAGTTTGTACTAGTATTTCTAGTAGATTCTTTATATATATCAACAGTATCCGATACTCCAAATATGTAGAAGGGTATTTTGCCTTCTAGTATAACTAAATTCGTTAAAGAACTAAAAATGTTGGTAGTATAGCTTAATACGTTATTATACAACAAAATTTTATTAGAATTTACTAACCTTGCTGGTTCTAGTGGTAAATCACTGTCTCTATTGCCGGTTTTAGTAATTCTATAAACAGTATTATCTGCTTTTATATAGTATCCTCCAAGATAATCTTGAGCAAGGTCAATAGAGCAGCTGACCTTAAATAAGGTGCCATTAGATAAGCTATTTATTTGTGATAAATTCTTAAGCCTGCTTGCAACATAGGACAAATCAGGAACATTACCTTCTTGAACAGTAACCAGATCAATAGCGTCCAAAGATATGTTTGCAAACATACTATTGTCTAAGAGCTGATCCATATCTGTAACAGATTCCATTGCAAATTCAGATAATCCTGTCATAGTACCACGACCCAATTTAACAAATTTATATCTATTGTTTTCTAAAACTGGAGTATTTTTATACTTAAATATAGAAGCTTCTAACTTATACCAAATACCACCATCCTTGCTGACGTTTAATAAAATCTTTTCTGGAGATCCAAATGGGAAATTAGTATATCTAGGAGCATAAGCATATCTTGCTTTATCTGCTATATTGTTATATAAACGATTATTAGCAAAATATTCTATAATCTGATTAAAACCAGCACTATAACCTGCTCCGAAACCTAGGGCAACTCCCATAATACCACCTCCGCCAAAAACAAAACCTGCTGTTGTGCCCACCATAATATTTATTATAGCATCGGTAGGGAAACTTGGAGGTGTCAATATAGACGACCTTGGTCTTGCGACAGGATCAGCAAAATCGCATAATGCACTATCGTTTATATATACATATGGAGCATTAATGTTCACATCGGGCAACAGATATTTTTTTGCACTCATGTCTGCAATAAAACTGTATCCAGGATACTTAGGATCTTTACCATATTCTATTAACGACAATGGATCGGTATTCCCATAACTATCTAGTCCAGCTCCATTAGACGGTATATATTTAGGGGTTTTTGTCGTGTGTAAAATTAGTTCCCAAGAACATAATGAATTAAATATTTCGGCTGATCTTTGTTTAATATCGGGAGTATCATACCCAGTTAATAAATTATTATTATTAACCATATCATACGGCGTCATTTCATCATAATCGTCTAATACCATAATATTCAATGTGAATGTTGTTCCAGAATCATACGTTGGATCTCTTTGACACGATCTATCTTCTTCTGGTGGAGGTCTTTGGAATAGAGCTTTACCTTGAAATTTGGTAAAATGGTTATTATGTAAATTTAACTGATTATTTTTAATAATATTCTGATATATAACAGATGACATATCTGAATATCCAGTGGCTGCTATTGTCGGTTGAATTTCGTAGTTGTCATTAATGATATTCTGTTGTAGTCCAATACCTTCAGAGGTTAAAGAGTTTTGATCAAACGAAACATTATATTTAGAAGCATGATCACTAAACTTAATAGACATATTAAATTTATTATTTTGTATATGTTCTTTGTTTAACAAATACAACCTCATAGGCTCAATATTTGCGTAGGTAGAATTCATATCCAATAAATCATAAAGATAAGAACCTAAACCCGTATTCGGAATTGTTGTTTTGACAGATTCTCCACAAGTCTTATATATGCTAGATTTGCCATATAACGAACCAGGAAATTTTGAATCTATAAAATTATTCGACGCAGTGATAGGGCATCTGAAAGTACCGGATCTAGACGGTCTAAATTGTCTCTTAACTGTGTCCGAATGTTCTACGTCTAACCAAATAACTAGATTTTTAGTATTAACATAATTCAAAAAATTTAATTTAACTTCTAAGTCTTGTATAGACAAATTATTAATTCTAGGATTTCTCAAACCTTTATCGCTACCAATCTTGTTTGAAGGCCCAACAACAGGAAAACTATACGAATAAACGGATGAGTTTCTTATATTGCTGATATCTCCTGTTCTACAAGATCCTTTTGTTGCACTAAAACCAAATTCATCAACGCTTTCAGAAGTATCTGATATGCTCAGCTCAGTATCTTTAGCTAAGCCTCCATTCAAATATCTATATCCATGGTGAAGATAGGTTGAGCCACCAGAATATTGATCAGTAAGCTCTTTTAGTTGATTACCTCTTTCGTGTGCCTTCACTGCAGCTTCCTTTATCTCCTCACAGCCCTTCAAAGGTGCCCAGTGAATTTCTCCAGCTATTCCTAGGCTTATTGAGCTTTTATAAACTGTTGGCTTATTTTCAAAATTACTATTATAAGTAGATTTTAAATTAATCAGTCCAGGGCCAATGAAGCTAAAAGTCTCTCTAGCTCCAGGATTAAATTTTAATACACTACTTAAATTTGCATGAGAATTGAACTCTTCAGAAGGAGCTTTAATCCAACCGCTAGCAGGATGAAAAACTCCTTTATCAAAATCTATATAACTATCTGTTTGAGTAAGTGGTTTTTGATAACAAAGCTTTATATTGTTACTGTCTATAGCGTGTCCCGGTATAGCGTCTTCAAAATAATCTAATTTATATCCGGTAACTATAGGTAAAATATATGGTTGTGAGGCAACTCCTGATGGTATGAAATCAGTTGAATTAAGTGCTGGTTTTTTATGGTCTGGTATAGTATATCCTATATTGTTAACTACTCCTCCACTATAACCTCCGTAGGTTTTAATTGGTGGAGCGTTTTTAGTAGATATTCTTGGATAACCAAAAGTAACAAATTCTTTTGTGTCTTCAACTCGATTGGTTTCTCTATTCCATATTATTTTTTGAACAGATATTCCTTCTGGATTTTTTTCACCACGTAAAACAACGGCCCTTCTTTGTGGTGGTATCGAACCTGGAATGTTAGTAGTAGAAGCATAAGAATTTGGATAGAAAAAACTTAAACACTGAGGACATTCTGTATTATTTCTAGTATTTTTAAGAGTAATCTTTAATACTTTTATAATAGTATTATTAGTGTCATATCCTAATCTTAATAAACTATCTTGATTCCCAACAGTAGAAGGAGCACCGCCTACTCCAAAATAAAACTTGTTGCTACCCTCTAAAGGATATTCATTATCTTGATTATAGTATCTAAATAATGTTTTCATTGGCCAAAATAAGCCAGATTTATGTATTGCCACCTCAGATAAAGATGAGCACATAACTTTTAAATTATCGCTATTAATATTTAATGGTTGAGCTTCAATCGTATTTAAATCGCCGGGAAATAAACCTTCTACTGGGACAGTTTCGTTTCCAGGATAACAAAACTCTCCAGTGTCCATATTATAAATTGTTCCTTCTGGGGCATATTTTCCATAACTTGGTATTATACCTAATCCTCTATTAGTATCTTTTTGAGCACCATTAACGACATAAAAAGTTTTCTTTTTGATAAAAGTTCCAATTGGACTAGAAACTGTGCACTGGATTCTATACTCCCCAGTATCTCTAACATAAACATTTGGATCCAATTGGGTAGAAGAATCATATCTCGCAAGCTCAAAAAGAGGATTTGGTTTAAGGTTTAAGGTGGCCGGAGTTTTATTAGTATCGCTAAACTTTAAACAAGGTCCTCCTATTTGTTCCCAGTTAACAGATACTTTTGACGACACAGCGTTGAAGTCAATATTGGAGTTTGGTTCATAAATACTAAATACCAAAGTAGTCTCTCCTATCTGGTCTTTTTGTCCAGATGTGAGACGTTCTGTTTTAAAGATATAGTTACCAGCACTATTTGGCCTTATAGTTACTTCATCCTGATTGTCTTGTCTGTAGGTTGCGGTAACATTCGTGGTTTCTTTCATTAGAATATTAATAGCAAAGTCTGAGAATACTTCCTTGCCAATATCAGACAATGGAAGTAATGTAGCCTTACTCAGCCTATTCAATGAGATTTCACTACCAGTATCACTAATATTAGTTTGAATTTTTATTTCATTTAATTCTATGGAAGTATTATTAAATACTGTTGTTGGTCTGGGTCTAGGAGATATTCTAGGATTAACTGCTACTCCAGTTAAAGACTTAGCACAAAAATGTTTAGCTATTTGTGATATATAAACACTATCTCCATACTTCAACCTGCTCTTATATCCTAAATATGTACTGCCAGATAATTTTAAACTAGCCCCATATTTATTGAGAAGCTTTTTAAATAATTGACTTTTATTATATGCGATATTATCTGTAGATGTTTTATAAGATATGGGATTTCCGATATTAACTGCTTTTCCAGTATTATCCGAATATGTTTGTAAAAATGTATTAATATTTACCACAACATTTTGTAAAGCCGATATTTCTGTTAGAATAGTATTAGACCCATTACTATTTATATAGTCATCCATATAAGTTCTAATCTCTGGCATATTTAGGGTACTAATGCCAAAATCTGTCATTAAAGGACTAGTGCTTAATAAGAACGATAATTTTTTAACTAGTCTAGCTTTTTTAAGATTCATACCCCCATCCAATCTGCGAATCTCATTGGCTGTTACAATATTATATATATGAGTATATGTACTATATAAAGCTGGTGACAAATACGATTTAGAAATTATATTATTATCAGTCTGTTCTTGTTGTCTATCTTGTTCGTTTTCAAAATATGAAAAGAAATCCCCATTACTGATCCATAGTAGTGTTTTGTCTGTACCTCCAAACAAAGACTGAGAACCAAAATCCGGAGAAGATAAATAAAACGTAGGATTTGTACCAAGATCGGATACCTTGACTAAAGATACTGGATTAAAAGTCATATTTAATAAGTCTAAAATATTTGTACTAGAATTTATTAATTCATCGTCTCTATCTATTCTGTAAAGATTATTATTATCTAATTTGATTAGAGAAACATTAGACAAAGGCGCTGTGTTAGTTCTAAGTCTAGATCCGATAGGAAACTTATCAATAGAGCCGATATTGCCTAAGAAATCCACAGAAGTATTAGGAATAGTTTTAACCCAACCCAATAATCCATATTGTAAAGAATATGGAAAATAAATTTGATTCAAAATCCAATCTACGGACATGACTGAAGAGTCAGTAGTAGTCCAGTTTTCAAAAACTGGTTTAAATGTAATAAAGTCCTCGATACCCAATCTGGCACTACTGAGACTGGGATTGGCGTTTTTCATAGCTGAGTCTATTGACAAAGGCTTCGTTGACATAAAAGCATCGTCCGTAATAAAGACCGGATACCATACATTAGCAGATGGTTTGGAGCCTAAGCTTGTAGTTGTAAGAGATATTAGCTCTGAATCTCTAAAGGTTACTCTTGCAGTTTGACCATCAGAATATCTAACAGAAACTCCCGATGTATCTTCTTCTATTGAGTGTGAGACTAGGTCATCTATCAGAAACTTATCAAAAATCTCACAATTATCTGATGTATTAATTAATGTCATTGTTTAACCGTTGTTAATGTCCATTGTCCACGTAAAAACGTAAACATTCCTTTTTGTCCCTGAGCATAAGTAAATTCTAGTGGATTTATAAAAGATGTTAAAAATGTTGGGGCGGATCCTGCTCTATTGCCTTGTGCGTAGTCCATACTGATTTGTACCTTGTTTCCGACATCTATGGTTCCTTGTGCTACTACTGATGGTTTGCTAACGGGTTCGTAAAAACCACCATCGGTATCATATCTACATAATAATTTTATACCTCTAGGAGCAGTATATCCTGTTTTATCTTTTACGTAAACTAATCTTCTATATCCTTTAGGTAAAGGCTCTTTACTATATTCTATATCATCTAAAAATCCTCTTGCTGGATATGTTTCATCAAAATCATTCTCTTTTGTCAAATCTTCTTCTAGTGTAATATAAACCATCTTATATGGACTACTACCAGAATTTATAGTCCAAACCTTTCTAGATTCATCCCATCTTAAATCAATTGGTCCCACGGGCCATAAATCCGGACGCTCTGCCCAATTCAAATAAAATTGTTTAGATCTTTCTTTTTTAACCCATTTACTACCATTATGCTCATATTGTTTAGTTATAATATCTCCCAGATTTTTATAGGCATCAACCCCAGGAGTTGCTGGCGTAGAATCTAAATCGTTTTTTATTTTAATTTTAGTTACAGCTAAAGTATCTTCTGGAAAAATCCAGTTATTATTAGAGTCTAATATTTGGATACTAGGCCTTTTTGTAAAATAAACCAAATCTACATTATTTGATGGTTATGTTAATACAAAGGTGTCTCCATTTTTTAGTTTTTTATACTCTATTGTGGACGTTTCATATTCTACACTAATATGGAATCTTGCAGCTCTACCGTATTCGTCTTCTATTTTTGGTTCATCGCTAGCATTCGGGATAGGATATCCTTGAGTATCATATCCCCATCCGTGTAAAACCATTGGTCCACGAATACCAAAAAATCTTTGATTCATGACATAATTAAAATTATCCTTATTTACTCTGTCGTGATTAGCTAATATATCATAGGGGTAATAGTCAATATTTACTCCACTATTATTAACAGAATCAGCAATTAAGTCGCCCGTAGTGGGATCATAATAAGTTTTAAGATTATTGTTGAGATTCACCCCCTGAGTACCTAATGGAGGAACATTCCCTCTACCAACAACCTCAATGCAATGTCTGCATTTATCCACACTTGTTCCACTATTTTGCACATTAAAGTTTCTGAAGTCTCCTTGTGGAACCACAATAGGTTGTAATGAGATTAAATTAATAGGAATATCTAATCCTGCTTTTTTAGACGTATCTGTACTACTACTATCGCTAGAAGAACCAATTGTACTAGAAGATTTATTAAATTCTAAAATAGTATTAAAATCATTACTATTGGTAATAATGTATGGAGGTAGTGCTTCAGATGTATTTGCGCTCACGGTTGATGCTGATCCTATAGCGTCTTTTTTAATAGAGCAGTGTGGACAAGAATATTCTTTAGTTTCTTTGGTTCTTGTTGAATAGTTATATACAGGAATATTTAGAACCCCTGTACCTTTACACTCTGGACATTGTTTTCTAAAATATTTTAGCAAACTATAAGTTGATAAAAATTTAGAGGGATAAAAAGATATAGGGGAAAAAATACCATCTAAACTCATCATAGATTTCAGATTGTATTGATTTTTGATTTCTGGTAGAGCTTCTTTATCCGTAAATGCTCCAACATAAGTTCTCCATCTAACGTCTTTCATCAGACCGGCAATGGGCTGTGACTCAAAAGATGATCTGATATTGGATTCTCCGAGATCTTGTCCCATCTTTAGCTGAGTTGCTAGTTGGTTTGTTGTAGAACCACCACCAGTCATATTATTCACTACAGATTTATAGTTTATGGCGGGATATACGAATGGTCCGGCTGTTCCTATTAAAAGATTTCCTGGACTAGTACCAAAAAATCCACTCTGAAATTTTTCAGCATTAAAATTTTGACTAAATTTTTCAGTTGAATTCTTTAATAGTTCTTGATTAGTTTTCAAAATAAATGAGTTTCTAATATTTGCAAACTCTTTATTTGTTTTGATAGCATTTAGACCATTAGCTTTTAATCTATCCGTATTCTCTTTATTGAAAAAACCCAATCTTTGCACATAGGTTCTAAAACTATATGTTGTCCCAACATTCTGCGGAGAGATATTACACTGTATACTACTAATTATAGGAGCAACAGTATTGTTATTTGTTCTTCTTAAGGTGATTACATTATATGTTAAATCTGTTGAGCCAAGAGTTGGTTCATCCAAAGCAGGAATATAAACAGGAGTACCAACGCGAGATAATCCTTCTGTTATTGGCGGAGTAAGAGATAGGTCTTGATAGGTCAAAGCTACCTGCTCTACAGTATAAAATTGACCATTATAGGATATTGAGTTTTCGGGTCTGGCGGCTGCGTTGTATTCAAAGGATGAGCCAAGTCCAAAAATTGGTAGACCAGGAATACTTAAAGTGGCATTTTCAATAATTTGTTGATATTGTATTTCAGAATACATTTGATTTAATACTGCTTGATCCAAAAAAGCCATGCCACCAAATGACCACGGAGCAAAATTTTCTTCCATTTCCACTTTGATACCACCAATTAAATTCTCAACAGCATTAGCAGCATTAGAACCTGCAACAGCATCTGGGAAAATTATATTTTTATCTAAATCTAGATAATTTACCCAAGGACCATAACATGCTTGATTTAATTTGACAGGAACTGCTGCGAAGTATGGATGTGCTACCTTTTCTACCATAGTATGAAATTGACTACTAGCATTACTACTTTTAAAAGATAACAATTCTGAATTGCCTCTTATTTTAGAAATTCTATATAACATAGTAGTAGCTAATTCGTCATCTAGCGTATGACGAGTATCTTGCTTCAAATAAGTTGTTAGGTCTTCCATAGCTGCTGTAGCTACAACAGTTAAGTTAGGATCGTTTTCATACAATTTACTAGCTGTTCTAAGTTTAATTTCTTTTCCAATGGTCATGATTGCCATAGGATCTCTTAAATTTACAGGATCAAGAAAAGCTAATTTTGGTTCTACTGTGGCAGCATGATATATTCGACGAGAACTGTTAGGATTGGACCTAACATTACCAAAAGCATCCGGATGAGTAACTGGACTATTTTTGATAATATAGTCTTCTGTACCTAAACTTGATATGTCTATAGAAGGATACATAAAATTATAAGGATCTGAACACTGTCCTGATTTAGCTATCTCAACAGTATTTAAATAATCATATTGATCATAACCTAACGACGCTAAGGTTGTCGCATCCAGATTGCACAAGGCATAGTTCAAAGCATCAAAAGAATCAGAAGCATTAAAGCCTAAAATAGGTTTAATTTTTCCATCATCGTCAGTTAATAAATACCAATCGGGACTACCAACAACAATATTATCATCAATAATATTACCGAATTCTTCCCAGGCACCATCTGTTGCTGGTTCGTAGCTATAAAATATTTTACCAGTACCATGATAAGCATACATATTAGTTTGATTAGGAACGGCAATATCCGAATATTGTTGATCTTTATAAGAAGCTACGGATGGCATTCTAACTAAATATTTTTTTCCATAATGATTTTGAGCAATAGACTGAACTAGTTTAAATAGTTGATAAAAATCTTTTAGAAATTCAGGATTAAGAAATAAATTTAAGTTAACATTTAGGGTAAAAGGAGCAGGAGTTACCGGAGCAGATTGTCCTAGTGCTCCAGCGGCATTAGCTGGTGGCCCATTGGTTTCATATAATGATTCATTCCCTACTACAAATCTATTAGATTCTGTATAGGCTTTAAATAACATGGTATATAAATTGGGCTTATATATTTTACCAACACAATATGTTAAATAGCTATCAAAACTTCCTAAACAAGCTCTCATCTCAGATTCTGTAATAGTAAATAAAGAAGATGGACTAGAAGTGGTACTAAATGGCGACGCTAAACTAACAGATAGTGTTTTTGGCAACTCAGATAATTCCATTAATACGACAATTTGTCCTGTCCAAGAATCCATCCATACTGGTCGAATCTTCTTAAAAACATTATTAGCGGTATTGTCTGTATTAATTGTTATATTCTCTTCCATCTTATATCCAAAAAATGGACTAATAATATCCTTGTATAAAGGAAAGAATCTTCCCGGAGTTGCCTGTTCTGATGCTGTTTTGGTAAATGATTTAGTCTGTTTATAGTTTCCTGCTTTAGCAACATTACCAGCTAAATTAGTATCCGCCCAAGCTGAGTCTTGAGTACTAAAATCTGAATTATTATTAATTGTTTTATGAATATCTTGATCTATGTTAAATAAACTAGCATATCTGCTATTTATTGCAGAAGTAAAAGCAAAATTTCTAGTAGAGAGGGCGCTAGGAATACGAATTTTGCCCAATTGACCAGCACTAGCCTGCCCCGCAACATTACCATAATATTCTACAAAGGTTCTTGATACCGAATCATAAACATAATTAGATTGAGAAAAAGCTAATCTATAAGATTTAGCTTGATATAATCTTTGTTGTTTTGGTCCAATATACATGGTTCTAGATACGTTTGGGTTTTTTTCTTTACCTATTCTGGAAGAAGAAATGTTATAACTATTCTCTTCGAAAGTCCTTATTGTTCTCTCTATCTGTTTTGGATCTGGCTGAGAGCTTCTAAAAATAGTTCTGATTTTTAGTACATTATAAGCAACTCCACTAATTGTTGCTGGAATAACATCAAAATAAAAATCTACCCCAGCAGCAGTTGTGATACTCTGAATTAATTGCATTATACTAATCGTAGGCTCTGAAATTCTAAAATCTAATGGAACCCTAGGTAATTCAGATAGGTCTAAAGCAAAATGACATCTTTCTATATTTAAACCATCATAGGTAATTGGCAAAAATCCCATTCCGTAAGTGTTTGTAAAAGCTGGTTGAACCCTATTATAGGTTTCATTTTCTTGTGGTACTTTTAATAGTATTCTTCCAAATGGAGAAAATGCTCTTTTGTTCATACTATCCAAAGCACCAGCAGGATCTGTTCCTGATGAAACTGATGACGTTAATACACTAAGAGCATCAACTATTAATGAAGCACTAATACCATTGTCATTTCTTTGGGATCCTCCAAAATCTCTTAATCCCATTGACTCTAAAAAACCATAAACATTAAATACGTTGGGTATGTTTCCTTGTAAGATTGTACCTTTATATACTACGCTTCCACCGTCTATATGACTTGTTGGACCACCGTAGGTATTAGCTGCTAATTTCCCATATACTGCACCAGCATACTTATCAAGAATAATATAGCACTGATCCAACATCGAGTCTACACTTTCGATAGTCACATCATAAGTTAATCCACCATTATCATAACTCCTCTCCCAAGATTGTACCAATCCAGTAAAAGAAAAATTTCCTATTCTAAACATAACAGGAGTATTAATAATATCAAAACCTTTAGACGCACTATAATTAGATCTACTATAGGTACCATTTGCAGTAAAACAAGTTTTATTACCGAAAAACCCTGGATCTGGATCATACCAATATCTAGATACAAATCCGGTCCCATTCCATATATAATATACTTTTCCTGGAACTATCTTCTCTTTGGACCTAGACGCATTATATGTCATACCGGTTTCGTCTATAAAACAGTCTGGGTCAGAAGAACAAAGATGAAAGTGGTCGTCTATATATGATCCAGCAGTGAACGGGGCTCGTATCACACTATTGCCATCAGAACTAGTACAGTTGGTGTCTTCCACTAATTTAACGCTTAACTGAGAAGGTCTGCCACCCCAAGCCATATTAACATTAAAGTCAGAAATACTAGCGCCTAAAAATAATGTCTGTGCCGCGATACTAGATTTTCCGGTCGAACATGTATTCATCATAAGTTAATGGTCCAGATAGTTCTTTGAATTATCACATTGCTGGTAAACCCAAGAAACATTTCTACTATATCTTCCATCGCTTGGATTCCAGCTTTGGTTGTCTTGACTAACAAAAACTTGTCCGGGTGCGCTGGTTCTCACACTACCAAAAAAATTTGAGGTACGAGCACCAAATGGTCTAAGGGCTTCTATTAGATTATTGATAGATGTATAGATAGTTCCTCCAGTATACATTGGACATCCGGTTGAAGTCATGGTCAAATTAGCTGCTGAAGAAGGAGGAACAACAGTAATATCGATAGATACATCTTTACGGGCTGAGGTTTTAGCATTTAAAGACTGTAATATGGGGCCAAGTCTACGTCCAATAATAAAAGATTCTCCGAATACGTCAGCAGGACCAGTGTCGCTTATGCCAATATTTTCAGATAAAACTCCACTAATTAAATTAAGCTTATTTGTATATTCTACACTATAACTGATTGTACCTTTTCTAGGATCATGACCTTCTGTTGTGCTAGTTGGATTAGGATTTAATAAATTTTCTTCGCAATAAAAAGGATTGTTGGGAGGAGTTGTTGTATTGGCAGGGTTGGTGTATGTGTTTCCTGCTCTATCAGGAGATCTCATTGCCAAAGAAGCTCTTCTATAAGCATATGGTTTTATGTCATATATCCATCCGCTTAAAGCGTTCTGGTATTTATTTGGATACGTACTTGTAACAGTACTGTTAGATGATAAAAGATCTAAAACCGGATGCGTTGGCATAGTAGCGGTAGCTAACAATTGATTTCCACCAGACAAATTAATTTTACCACTAGAATCAGGAATAGTATATGATGGGCTGCCGCTCATAACAGCAAACGGAGTGATATTCAATCCTTTAATTTGTCCTTGTACTCGTACTGTTTTCATAAATTTTTCATCTGTTGAAGCGTCTATACTGTAGTCTTCAACATATGGTATACCAGATGGCATAGCTAGCCAAGTATCATTAATTTCATAACTACCTTCAGATACGCTAAAATTAGTACTACGCAAATGATTGTATAAAAACATATTCGCTGTGCCCAAATCGGTGAGACTAGGGTTGCTATTATTTAAAAAAGAACCCAATCCCGACGATGGACTAGCCTGATAAAAAGCTGTGGAAAGTCTAAATTCAACCCATTTTTTAGCTTCTAAATAAGCCATATTAGATATTCCAACACCAGTACCACTAGGAATGCCAACCGCACTTACTCTATGAGAAATTCTATACTGAGGAATATTTACAACACTTAACGTATTACCTCCAACAGGTCCTCCTCCACCATATCCTCCTGGAACAGGATCATTATTAGATGGTGCATTCGGTAGTAATTTGGGATTATTGGTCTCGCCTTTTTGAGAAACAGTTTGACTAAAATTCACATATGTTGCTTCTTCTAGAGGTTCTATACTCCAACTATCATTAGTAGATTGAACATAGTAACCAGCAGAAAGTCCACTAGGTTGATAATACTCTAAATTAATAGAATAGTCTGCTGTAAAGAGCCAATTGTCATCACTTTTATTGAAAGACATATCTAATACCTTGACACCACTAGCATCAAAAAGAGTATTAGTTACACCACATTTTATTTGTAAATGTCCAAAATTGCTTTTAGAAAATAAATCTCTCAAACCTATAATCCCACTCATTACCGGACCAATACCAGAACCAGCAGGAACAACGTGGGGGTCTACTCCGTTTTTAACGATCTTACCAGTAATATCAATTCTAGTTACGTGACCTTCTACAGCACCCGCACCATTACGAAGAACACTATGTGAAATATCAACAAAAGGAACTGGCCCAGCTATTGTGTGTAAACCGCTACCATTATAGATTACTTCTACTGATCGATTTGGAGATAGTAATAAAGCGTCAAAGGTTTGATTTTGGGGTTGAGAATATACCATTAACTGAGTCCTATGTTGATTGTGCTTTTATATAGTAAATAGCAGAATAGCTAATTGCATTATAATAATTCCTAATTTTTGGTTGGAGTCGGAGTAATGGCTGGAGTAGGGTTACGCTGGAGGTTTGGTGTTGGAGTAGCATCAAAATAACAACAATTAGAATTTATACTATTAGATAATACCATTATTGTTTATCCTTTAATGTCCTATCTTAAAATTAATAGTTATGAATTTATACTTAAAGGTAAGTAACTAGCATCACAACCAGTAAAATCCTGACACTGTATTATCATGCTAGATGATCCTACTTTATTGTCTGTTAAGTCTGTTGTTGTTACTTCAAGAGTGACAATTGGTAGATCTGAATCCTTGGTTAAAAGCACAAACACATTCTGTTTAGTAGAGGCAGCATTAAACGTAACAAGATATCTATCTAAACTAGCCATAAGATTATTATTAGGAGGATTATTTATCTTAAATTCTACTTTATAATCATGTGCTGGTATCAAATTTTGCATTTGAAGTTGTATGCTATCTGTAGTTGTGAACGACATTTAATAATTCCCTTAAATTTAAATTATGTTATGCAATTTCCGTCACATTTAACAACTAAAAAGTCGATTGTTTCAATATCTGTATCGTCATGTTCTAAAACACAGTTAATAATAACTTGTTGGGATTCTATTAAGTCAACACCTAGTACTGTATTAATAGCGCCATCTCCATTAGCTCCAAAGTAAATAACACCAGTAGTAGGACTAAAATTAGCTTTGTCTGATGCAGAGTCAAACCTGTAATTATACTTGTCCCCTGGAACCGCTCCACTAACACCTACTGTAATAGCTCTAACTCCTGAGCAACACTGAGAATCTAGTATAATTTCTGGAGTATCAGCAAAATTGATGGTGGCATAAGAGAAAGACGGCAGGCAACCGGAACAACTTAGAGTGAATGGTGTACTTGTTTTATCTGGAGTGTCGCAAGTTTCTGGACTAACTTTTAATCTAATAGCTGTGCTTAATACATTCTCTTTTAAAATTTTACTAGCACTATCATCAAAAGAATATGATAACAGTCCCTCTGTTCCTGGAGAGCAAATACTTTTTGGTGAACAAAACATCATTTTAGATGATAGTGTATGAGTTCTGTCTGTAGCAGTAAAAGAGCCGGTAAGAGGAATCATAACTGTAGGCCAATTAGATGATTCAGACATATATTCATAGGTATAAATTTCGTTGGGTCTCAAACCAGAGACAGAACTAGTAAGATTATATATATTTTGATTAGTTGTTTGTAATACAGTATTTTGTGGAAGAGTAACAGTAAGTCTAGGCAAACAGTCTGAACAAGTAACTTTCAAACTATCTGTAAAAATAGTACCCATATTACATGTTAATGGAATTAATTCAAACCGTACTATTGAATACTGTGATGTTGATCCAAAAATACAATTATTATCTAAATTATAGTTTCCTATAATTTTATTTGCACTATTACATATTCCAGAGGTTGGACAAAAGGTTAGATCTGTTAATAGAGTTTCAGTAGCGTCTTTTGCAATAAATTGTCCTGATGCCTTAGATAAGGTATAAGGCCAATTGGCTTCTGTTCCAATAAATCTGTATCCATATGTTTGTTTTGGCGTTAATCCATTAACCGAAGCAGAAATAGTATAAGTGTTATTATTACTAATGGTAGCAGACGTCGGCATTGAGATATCGATTTTGGGTAGACAATCTTGACAAGTTACTTCGACCATATCTTCGAATACGATATTATTAGTGTCATATTCTTTTAAAGAAAATTCCATATTACTGTATAGATTTACAGGATCAGATTGACATTCAATAATCGAATAATCAAATACTCCATCTTCACCTAATGGACAAATTCCTGTACTAGCACAAAAATGAACTTTAGTTTTAATTGTTTTTGATATCAAATTGTTTGTTGAAATAACTCCTGTAGCTGGAGTCACTGTAGTAGGCCAATTAGCACCAGCTCCACTAAATTCATAAATATACTTAGAGTATGGCATTAAACCACTGACAGTAATATAAACATTTTTAGTATTCAACATTATATTTTAATACCTTATAATTTTAAGTAATTCTGCTAGTTACTATTCTGGGATCAGATTTCGATAGACAATCATTACAATAAAGCATTAGTGTATCGCTAGTGTATGTTGTACCACAAGACAGCGATGTTAATTCTAATTGTAGATTTACAAACGGATCATTATTAATCTTAGTAGATGGCACAGCATCCGATCTGTAGTCTAATACACCCCTAGCTCCAGATACGCATATGCCAGTACTTGAGCAAAAAAATAACTGAGAACTTAGACTAGAAGACGAAGTTGACGACTGAAGTATTCCAGAGATAGGACTAATAAATACCGGCCAATTAGAACTAATTCCCTTAAAGACATAAGAATATTGCGTATCAGGCTCTATTCCGATGATTGTGGGTTCTAATAGTAGACCAGAAGTATTCTCTGATAAAGTAACAAACTTTTTTGTTGTTGGTAATATTCTTATGTTAACAGATGGTAAGCAATCTTTACAATAAATTGGTATGGGATTACTAATGACTATCTCGGCCTCGCAATCTTCAGATGGAACCACGGATAGTTGTATAATAGAGTATAGATTTTTTTCTAATAAGCAACTACTACTTACTGAATAATCTAAAATATCATCTCCAGTATTACATAATCCAGTATTATTACAAAACATAACATTAGAAGTAATTGTTGTTTTATCTTGTGATGTTTTAATTAGCCCAGATACTGGGTTGATTTTGACTGGCCAATTAGCATCAATACTCTCAAAATGGTATGTGTAAGCTTGGTTAGGTTGTAAACCAGAAATCGATGACGTTAAAGTATATTCATTACCTTCAGTTTTATTTAGATTAACAATAGTTGGTGTTGTAATACTTGGTTGAGGGAAACAACCAGAACAAGAAGCTACTAAAGTATTAGTGTATAGAGTATGTGGAAAATTTTCAGGCTTTAAAGATAGTCTGAGAGTAGTAAATAAATTAGAAGTCGATTCACAAAGGTGGTCGTTATATGGAAGAATACCGCTGGAGCCCGAGCAAGCGGTTTTAGCAGAGCAGAAGTGGACCTTTCCTTCAAATATCATTGTACTACCGTAGGGTCTTATTGAACCGCTATATGGTGTAACGGTACATGGCCAATTACCTCCCATGCCTTCGAATTTATAGTCGTATTTTTCAAAAGGTAATAGTCCAGAAAGTTCTGTTTTAATATCTATATATGACATATTTGATACTCTTTTCGAAAAAAATTAGGCTGGATTAGCGGATATAGTTAATGAGGGTACCATTGTATCACCCAAGCAATCTTGACAATAGACGGTGAGCCTATCACTAATACCTTGCTGAGTTGTTTCGTCTTCTGTATTTACTGACAGTTCTAATGTTACAAACTTACCACAAGTATTATCAAATAAATATTGATACGAATTTAAATCATAGTCCAATAGACCGGGAGTTCCACCTGTGCAAAGAATAGTTGATGGACAAAAAGCTAAACGACTTCTAATCTCTGTGGTTTTTTTGGAAGCCTTAAAAGTTCCTGTTGGCGGAGTTATAACTGCTGGCCAATTACCGATTACAGAACTAAATTCATAGTTATAAGTATGATTAGGAATTAATCCAGAAACCGTAGATATAATATCTTGACAGTAGTTATTTTTTCCTGCTAAAGTTATTGGATCTGTAGGTATATTTACCATAAGTTCTGGTAAGCAATCCTCACATAATGCTGTAAACTGTTTTCCAAGTATTTCTGGACCATCGTAAGAAATTGGTTCAACAGATAGCTGTATCGTAGTATGTAAGTTATACATAGACTTGTTATATGCTGATCCTGTTTGACCATTATCTAGAGTATAATCTATTAAGCCTTCCGAACCCGATACACAAACTCCTGTACTAACACAAAAAGTTAATGTTGCATCTATGGAGGTTTGTGACTCTGATGGTTTAATTATCCCAGATATTGAGTTGATAACTGTAGGCCAATTAGAAGATATCGCTTTAAATTCATACTTATAAGTTTCTTGTGGTTCTAACTTATCTATAGACACAGAAAAAGTATGAACATTACCCTCGTTTGGTCCTAATATAATAGGAGAAGGATTCACTATAACAGGCAGGCTGTATTGTTGTGTTCCATCATAGTCTAAAAATCCTGGAACAGTTCCGCCAACTGTTGGAATTTTTAATGGAAGATATGAATTATCTCTGATTATAAAATAATACGCTTCAGTAGACTGTAGTGTTTTTAAACTAGATTCTGCACTAGGAACATAAACATATTTAATGTGTCCTGCGGAATCAGCAGATGAATTTCTTGTTGTCCAAAATGTAGGAATATTTCCAGTAGAATTTTGATTACCATAGATGGTGCTAATAGCCTCTATAAATCTATTATAGTCGGCTATTTCTGCGACACCAGTAATACTAGCTGGTTTAGCCATTAAATCTAATGGTTCTTTTCCAGTATAGTTTGTAATACAGAATTGACTATTAATATTCATATAAAGCTCACGAAATTAAGATACTAAAAATTGAATACACCAATCTAGATACCGCTTAATTAATACAATATTGGTCATTATTAACTCGGCCATTAGCATAAACCATAGCTAATGTTGGAATATCTGTTTTTTGAGAGTCCGTTGGCAAAACAGACTGGTTTTTGGCTGGAACAACTACCGATATTGAATTGTCGTTCATGTTTTCTCTAATAAATTGAATAATAACTTTATCACTAGATTTATATGTCCAATTATTTGTTGAGTCCAATATAACATATTGTTGCTGGGTTTCTCTTTTTCTTAAAACATCTGGATCAACACAACTTGTTGTTCTGGTAAAGGTATAGTTAGTAGGAATGGAATTAGAATTTATATTATCTATTTTTTGAGATAGTTCTATTTCGTCGTTGGAAATCTCTATAATATATGGACTAGTCTTAAGTCCCCCTCCTGTAACAACCATACCTATGTCTAAATCAAAGGTAGACGATGCTTCTCCTGTCAATCTAATTATTGTCATTAATGATCCACCATTAGGACCAACATTATTTGTGTTAGTTTGAAAGAAACCCTTTTTAGTTACAGAAGTTTGTGGAGAACAAACAAGCTTAATATAATCGACAAATAGAGTTTGACCAAATCTATCTTTAATCGACATCTTAATCAGAGATTGTGTTTCTCCTCTGTGAATAGATACTACTTTAGATATGACCTTCGGAACAAAACTGTTTGTACCACTTAAAACATAAGAAGATGGAATTAATGAGATAGAACTAGGAGGTTCTGATGGTAATGAAGACTCAACAGTAAAATATATCAGATATTCTTCTTTTTTTTGTAAACTACCGCTAGGATTTGGAAAATCCAAAGTAATTCCACATTCACATTCTTTCAAGCTAAAATTAGAGGTATTTAACACAATCAGCCCCCTGTTGTTGATGAAGAACAAGATTGTTCATAACACTTAATAGTTAAGAGCTTTTCTATTAGTTTTCTACCTTCTGACAATACTGTAAATTTAAATATGCTAATATTATTTGTTTGACCAATAGTAAGATTAATAGGAACTAAAGCTTTCCTAAGAGTTACTGTTGGTTCTTTTGCAGAAGCATAAAGAGTATACTGGGGCGGGGATATGGTAATGCTCCCAGATGACGTATTTTCTGTAAGCTCAGTAAATTCAAAAGAATATTCTTTGGGTGGAACTTTTAATTCAGATACGTCAACAGTAAACATATCTCCAGCACAACAAAAACTATTAAGACTATCGATAACAGGAGTACTTCCATAAAAAAAGTTAATAGTGGGAACGGTATCGAAACAAACTTTTTGAGAATGCCATTCCACCAAAGATCCGTCTACAAGTTTAGAATATATTTTACCTGTTACTGAATTCATCACCAATTCTCCAACGTCCACCTGATCTGGGTGTGGATGAGATTCGCTCTGATCATCTCTTTTTAATAATAGTTTACTCATGTGGAACAGACTCCTGTGAATAGTATGGATCCGAAATCCCAGTTACTTAGTACGTCTTCTGATTTTTTAGCTTCTTCTTCTTCTAATATTGTATCTACAATAACATTACCAGTACTATAGATAAAATTAAATGTTCCTTGGCCAGAATCATTTATAGCACTAATGCGATACAGATAATTTATTTCATTAGTTAAACCATAAATCATTTCAGAGGTATTGACAATTGGTGAAGATGGGCTATTGTAATATACCCAACTCATACCGTTATTATCAGATTCTTCAATTATATAACCAGAAATTTGCGTAAGACCTTCTGAGTCTGGTTCTCTCCAAGAGAGTTCGATTTCTGAGCTATTTTCACCAAACAATCTAGTATATGTAAAGTCTTTGGGACTTTGTGGAACAGAATTATTCGATTGAACAGGAGAGGATGGTGATGATGCTGAACTGAACCCAACAGAATTTTGAGCTTTAATTCTAAATAGATACTGAATTGATGTTTCAAGACCTATGATTGTGCAAGATTTCTGATTATTTGATCCTCTTAGGATCTGACCGGAGGGAACCTCTGTCCAAGTATTACCATTATTTGCAGAGAACTCTATTAAATAGTTCACAATAGTACTACCACCATCTTCTCCTGCCACCCATTTAATTGAAAATTCATTATTACCAGATATTAATATTTCAATATTTGTAGGCTTATCAGGAATTGTTGGATTTGTACGAGGTTGTCTTGAAATAATTTGTCCTGCAGCATTTAGCGTTAATAAGGCATTAGCGATATATTTACCAGAATTATCCGTGCCGGGCTTTGGTGTTAAATAAATTTCTTCTGTTAAAATACTATTAGAAAATGTAACTCCACTAACGGTTAATGAAGAATAATTAGACAAGAAACCTAATCCACTAACAATACTAGATATAATATATGGCTTATTAGTATTTATGCAAACTTTTGGAGTCTCGTCAACAAAATAGCCACTAGGAATAGTTTTGGCTCTGTCTAAATATTTTTCAAAAATAACACCAGAACCAATAGTACCGCTTACGGCATTACTAATATTAGCATCAACCATGAAAGCGGGAGTTAAACCTGATGGTATATTATTTGCGTTCAAACCAAAAACATTAGCTTCATAATTATCATAATCTGGAGAATATTTACCATAAATTACAAAGTCAATATTCTCTGCAAGAGCATTAAAAGAAGTATGAATATCTGGTCTCATACTGATAGTATTAGCCGTACTGGGTTTAAATTTGTACCCAGTATTTTCTGGAAAATCAGCACAAGCCCATGATCCAACAGCATCTGGGCCAAGTTGCATTGTTAAATATGCTCCCTTTTTGACAGAAAAAGCATATCCGTTTCTAAATGGTTTAACATTTACAGGAGGAGTTTCTTCCTGATTGGTAGAGCCTTCCTCTCCTCCCGAGGAGGTTGTTACTTCTGAAATTGTGGGACAAACATAAAGTCCATATCCCTCATAATTTTCTGCCGGAATGTCCAACAATAGATTGGCCGGTTCTTCTATAATTAGTCCTTCATCAAATAAAGGAGAAAAAGAGGAGGTGTCTGGATCACGATTAACAAACGGAAAAGTAACATTAAGAGCTGGTTTAACGTACTTAATTGCTAAAGTATCTGCAAATATAATTTGTATAGTATCGTTATTACCAAATTCTTTTTGTAAAACATCGAGACCAAAATCATTATAGTCGTCATCATCAGACAATATAGCCCATTTGGGTTTGTTATTATAGAATATAATTCTATCTTGTTCAATTCTAACGGCTCGTTTTGGATATCTATTCCATAAAGCTCCATCTGCTTTTAAATAGTCTGCTTTAATCCACTCTGCTGGAACGCCTGGACCTTGATGTGTCAAGATGGTATTTTTATACTCACTTCCACCGGTACCAATAATAATATTAGATGTAAAAAAGTCTGCACCACGTATATTCACTTCGGCTCGCCTAGTAATAGAAACACCATCTTCTCCAGTAATAATAGTTTGTGGAATAAGCTGCAAAGGTGTAAATTGAGCTATTTCTTTTGTTGGATTATTTGGATTATTTCCAGGACTTACATAAAATGGATGTCCCACAACACCATTTGGACTTGTTAGTTTATTAATCCCGGTATTATAAACAAAGTCTGGTATCGTATTAACTACATCATCTGTTTGCTTATATAATAAGCTACCATTAGCCCCACTATATAGTGGAATGATCTGGCCTTGACTATCGATTCTATTATAGGTTTGAGCTAAAATAGAATTAACTCTTAATCCACTAGCATCTACATAGCCAGGAGTATTCAAAAATATACCGCTAGTAGCTGCCAAAGAAATCCAACCAGAAGAAGCTAAAGAAGTAGTGTAAGAACCCCATTGATTAGGGAAATTAGGAGTTATTAACTCTCCATCCTCATTACGAAAGCCATCTTTTTCGTAAGACTGAGAAATAACAACAGGTACTGGACTATATCTTAGGTATATGCTCGACATATTAATTTAATCTCCACATTATTTTTTTCAACACGTTCCTAATACTGTACATGGTAATTCTCCTCCTCCAATAGCTTCTGTATTACAATTACTACACAAATCACATCTTCCCTGAGAAGCATTCCACCCTCCGGGTAAACAACAATCTGCCAAACAGCATTCGTCATTACTGGCAACACAAAGACCACCAGAGCATACTTCACAAATTTCACAATCGCTATTTGAAGAACATAAAAATCCTGGATTAACCGCTCCTGTACCTCCTGTGCCTCCAGTTCCTCCTGTGGAAGGAAGTTCTCTGCGAGGTAAGGCGGATGAAGATCTTAGGTTATCTCCAACTATTAAATGATCAACATATAACCAACCGCTGACGCTCAAATTAGCTAAAATTGTTTCTGAAGTAGATGTGCCAGAAATCACAGTATATGGTTCGTTTCGTTTCACAAGAACTGTTGACGAACCTGTTGTGATCACTCCTTCTCTTGGTTCAAAATATGCTGCTTTATGCCATTCGTTTAAGTTAGGAATCCAATATTTCTGATAAATATTCTTGTTAATTAGATAAGAACCTTCTCCAATTGGGAAAATATCATAAGCACCAAAATCTAATATTGTGTCTACATCAACAACATTAATTGTTGGAGCTCCATTATGCAACCAATTAGTGAATCTGGTTACGCTAAGATAGTCTACGAAAACAACAGGCTTATTACCCATATTAGGCTTAACAGCATATTCATATGGATTTATAGATCCATCTCCACTTCTTAAAATGCCCCCAACTGATTCGGTAGACATTTTGGCTTTATAAAGACCTCTGTCATTAGCTGTGGCTACAGCATTTAAAAAGACACAGTATTGATCGTTTGTTATTTCATACTTTCCTATTCTATAATTTTTATTTACAGAACCAAGATTTGGCAATTCAAATGAAATATATGAATCATCTTGTAAGAGATAAAATAAGCCGTCATCTGATATATTATTCGGATTTGACACTGGGACAAACTTTATATCCAAATCGTCTGCTATGGTTGTTACATCTGTTAAGTTGTATTGACTTGCTACTCTAAATCCAACATGTTCATAACCACTCATTCTTGGTAGCGATTCTATATTCTTCAGTCCGCTAGCTCCAATAGTACCATCAATCTCAGTTAACCAAGAACCACCAGCCACAAATTGTGAACCTCCAGTAGAAGTAGCGCTACTGTCTTCTATCCATTCTGCTACGTTACCATTTTGGTCATATGTTCCATAAAAAGATGGTAAACCATTAGTTCCAACAGAGGTGACCATTCCAGAAAATATACCAGTAGCAGCTCTGTTAAAATTAGCTGAGATATGTTGAGTACTAAGGCCACTTCCTCCACTATTTACAACAATTGGAAAAGGAGCAATATTTGCATTTGGAGGATAGTATAATATGCAAGGTTCACATTGTGGTCTTTGACTAGCAAAGGGATGAAATAATCCAGACGGCACAGTGCTTCTGCCAGAATTTGCCTTAATAGCTAGTGCTGGCGTAGGATCCACCCCATATACTGAAAAATTAATATCTTTTTGTTTGCTATTGAATACAGTATCTGTTAGTGGACGAATACTAAGAGTGTTACTAGTAGCATCAGAAATATTTGGATCGTCTACTGATTTGGATACGGATAAATATCCGCCCTGACTAACAGATTGTATGGTTGCATTAGCAAATGTGTCTGATGTTACATTCTGATTAAGTAACAATGCTACTATATTATTGTTGTCTATTTCAATATCGGTGACATTACGATAATATTTAGTTCCAGAAATATTTATTTCTACTTGATCTCCAACAATAAATTCTTGAGCTGGAATTGCACTTGGAAATATAACTTGTCTAACAGCAACAGAACAAGGTCTGTCATCGTATTGATTCCATAGAACATCTCCATTGGTAAGGAAATAGTCTGTTGTGCTATAGATTCCTGTAATGGCTCCACTTGTTGTAGTGGTTAATATCATATTCTCTTCGATAGGTAGTCGAACAGATCTACCAGCAGAGATATTTCCTGAGCTATTAATGGTCAAGACGCTGTTTTCTGCAATATTAGGAATTCTAACCGTATTGCTCTGAATATTACTAGCATATAATGTTGGGACAGTTATATTTGTAGATACTCCAGTACCAATAACAATATTACTAGAATTTAAGTTGATAGTTGGAGCTTGTATGGTAACAGCATTGCTGGTAGTACTAACTTTGCTATTACTATAACCTAAGCTAGCTGATCCACCATTATTTACTGTTAAATTAATTCCACTATATCCAACTATAGTAGTATCTGGATTTGTTGATATTGTTTGTATTCCAGTACCAGCAGCATCAGTTGTTGCCACAACAATATTAAGCTGACCCTTTGAAGTTCCAGCAGTATTATCTATAGCTTTTGATTGTATAGTAGAAAAATCTGTTTGGTTGCCTAATGAGTTTTTTGCAGATAAGTTTATCTCTGCTACTATGGTATTAGCTGTTATTGCGGCGGCGGGCTTATGATAGAGTGTGATATTAGCTGGATGACAAGATGTTCTATTTTCTAGTCTAATACCTTCTCTGCAAGTTGTATTAACTATATGGAAAATAGTGTCTGGGGTACTTCCAGAAGGAATATTAAGTCCGAGTCTTCCTCGATAATCAAAAAATAGATTTCTGGTGCCGCTTCCTTCTACAATAAAATTACTATTAGCATTATCATTATTAAATACAGTATTACCAGAACCAGATACTGGAATGATATGATGGGCGCTAGTTTCAACATCGTCTCCAAATAAAATCTTGTTGCCCGAACCATAATATAGTTCTGCTCCTCCAATATTATTATCTCCTGTATTATATTGAAAAGACAATACTGCACTAGCATTAATACCAGACATTGCACTAAACATCAAATCATCAGACGATAAAGATTTAAGTTCTACGTTATTTGTCGTATTCAAACCAACCCAGTTGACACCGTCTGATACAATACGAATATATGAATTGTCTACGCTTAAAGTAGCAAATATTTTACCGGCTGGATTAGACACATAAACTAAATTATTACCATTAACTAGTTTAAGTTCTATGATTAGATTTTTAGTATTCTCTATGCTGGGTAGTGTGGCATATATGACACTATCTGAGGAATCTACTAAGTATGTGGCTTGAATTTTATCAATGGAGAAATCATTATTTTTTACAATAACATTATTAAAGCCAACATTAAAATTGCTCTCATTTGCAAAAACATAAAATTCTGATTTATCATAATTGTCAAAGGAGACAATACTATCCTGATTAGAAGATCTAACTATTTTAGTTCTTTCCACAACAATTCCACCAGAACTATTAGTTATATAACCAACACCAACCTCCCAAGATGAACCACTTCTGACCAAATATGGAATATAACAACCAACATGAGATGGCGATAAACTATTATAGCCAGATATGGGTTGGCCGATTAAAAAATTACCATTTAGTATAGAAAATTTACATCCTATACTATCGAATATATATATTGGGGAATTGATCATAATTTTCCTCATGAGACTAATGTAACATACACCTTTATACTATATGAAACTTATATTATGCTAAACCTGACGTAAATCCACTAGTAAAATCTCCTTGTGGGACTTGAAGTGTGGATCCGTTGTTAGAAGACTGTAATCTTGTCATAGCATTATTAATGGCAGAATTTACTAAATCTCTCATTGGGCCAGTTAAACCTTCTGCCCCCTTAACATTAACATCAACACTACCAGTAAATTTAACTTCTGGTGTTATGTTAATATTTGCTAGTACTTCGCTAACCTTTTGTAGTCCTGTTACAAAGTTATTAATAGCAGTTATAGATGCTGGAGAAATACCAAAACCTTGTAATACTTGTTTAAGAGCATTGGTACCAACAGTTAACGCGGACTCTAAACCACGAGCAGCAGATGATCCATCTACCTTAATTGATCCTCCACCAACAACGCTATTAGTTGAACCAGAAACCGCCCCATCTCTATGATACTGTGGTAGTATGATTCCGCCACTTTGTAGATAATTAACAATACCTCCACGATTTAATCCTTGAGCCCCACCGCTATTAATAGCGTGAAGTAAGGGTAAATTTTTCTGAGTAGCAGACCTATTCACCACAAATTCACCAGGAGTTAACATTGCTGGAACAGTATCTGTACCTCTTGGTTGGTAGTTGACTAAAGTTCCATTACTAGCATATACTACTCCTCCCGTGGCCATAGCGGCTACTTGACCAGGATCTTTAGCTTCCTGTGCTGCTTTATCTTTTTTGGCTTGTTGTTGAGCGTCTCTGAATAGTTTGAGTTCTTTAATTTTCTGAACATTTGGTAATGCTCCAAATTCTCCATTAGTTAAAGCTAATAATGCACTATTAGCGGGTTTATAGTTAAGATCCAAATCTTTTTCATCAAATGTTCCTCCGCTTATCAAAGTATCCATACCTAATAAATAATTTCTTAATGTTGTAACACCAGACTTAAAATAAGGATTTACCTGATTATCAATTTGTGACATTAAATAATCTATTAGGCTACTTCTGTCGTTTGGATTAGCAAATGAATTATATGGATTAAAAACTTTCTTACCTAAATCTAATAAGGTCTTTGGTGGAGTAGCTTCTTTGCTTTGGATTTTACCGTCTTTGGCAACCGATGCGTCTGTGGCTCCTTTAAATATTTCTATTATACTTTGTGATTTACCACCACCATTTAAAGCAGTACTAGCAATCTGTTGATCTCCAGTAACTTGTTTTCCTAAAGTCTGTTGTGCTTGACCGCTAACTCCAGCCAAGAATGTTCCTTGTGTTGCTAGGAATTGAGCATATTGGGCAACCTGAGGTAATATCTCTTTACTATCGGCTACACCCATAGCCGATTGACCTAATCCAATCTTATTACGTAATCCTACTAAATCGTCTTTAGCTAAAAGGTTAAAAGTTTCTCCAACGGCAGTAATACGACCCCATACATCAGCAAGATTAGGATTAACAGATCCGTTTTGACCAACAATTTTACTACCAAAAGATTTTGATAAAGACATAAGACCTTCAGCATACTGTCCTATTTGAGCTGGAACGCTTAATGGATAGAGACCATATCCAAATGCTCTCAATACTCCAATTTTAGGTCCAATAATTTGATTAATTAATTGTTGTGCTGTTTTCAGTTTATCTCCAATAGAGATTGTTGAGATTGTTGCTCCTGGTATGGTTGCTGCTTGTCCACCAGCAGAAGATGTTAACAACTGATTCTTATATGCATCTGCAGATATTTTTGGAAACCACGGGTTGGTGAGAAGACCATCTTCAGTAGTGAAAGCATTTAATTTTTCAAAATCTGTCATCCATGACTGTGGTGTAGCTAATGTAGCCAAAGGAAAATTGGTAAAAGCTGATTGATCTCCCTCGAAATATTTAGTATAGGTGTCAACTAGTTTTTGTTTCATTTCGTCAAGACTGTCTGCAAAAATACTTCCTTTCCCAGCGGTTATGTTTTCTCCTAAAAAAGGATTCAGAACAGAAGTGTCTAGAGAACCACCGGAAGATATTATTATTCCTTTAAGAGTCTCTCCGTTTTGAGGAGGAACATATCCTGTATTTCTGGAGAGTTTAGGAACTTCGATATTTCTGTATTGAAACCCAAATTCTGCTTTGGTATCTTTAGAGAACCCAGGACCTAATTTATCTAGTGTAATTTTATCAAGAGTTACCTTTTCTGGTGTTGGTTGTTCGTCTACTTTAAAGGCTGAAACAAAACTCTTTTGACTTGCTTCTTGTTCGGGTCTTAAAATATTGTTAGAAAATTCTTCAGCTAGTTTAATATCTCCGATCCATGGAAAAGATTTGTTATATGTTGGTGGGTCTGTGATAGTATCTGACATCTCTATTAAAGAAGATTCTCCATTTAGTTTATATCCTTTAGCCTTTGTATATAAGCTTTTATTTGGACCGGCTAATGCTAGGTCAATTTTTGATTGCCATATACTTGCTAGATCTGGTTTAAAGATCGCTAAACCATTAGTTCCTTTAGATGTCCATTCTTCATTTAAATTTTCTGTTGGTAGTTTTATATATAATCCTGGCCAATTACTATCATATATTCTACGTAATAAACCACTAATATTACTTGTTTTTTGAGTTTGTGTACTAGTGCTATTAAAATTATCTGGATTTTTAACGTATGTATCTAATTCACTATAAGCAGTATTTACAGCATTTTGATATTCTGTCGCTTTTGTTTTAAGAACATCTAACATTTGAGTATTCAATAATTTACTACCAATAGTAGCTTCTGTAGGAGGTCCCACAGCCATGGAATTTTCGCCAAAACCTACTCCATTGCTACCACCGCCACTACCGGCTCCAGCAGCACCAGCTAAAACATTGCCTTTAAAGTTGGATCCTAGAACAGTATTTCCTTTTTTATTAGGAGATATAAAAACTCCTTCCATATACTTACCTGGATCTATAGCATTAGGATCATATCTAAATCCACCACCAGCACTTTGCTGATATAGTTTTGCTACATCTGATATTCCTGTTAAGACAGCACTTCCAAGTGGTGCTGGCTTATCTTGCAATTTATTCTTAATAGCATCTATTGGAGCTAACGCTGTTGCTATTGAACTAGCAGATCTAGCTTTATCCAGAATATCTAATTGATTACCTGCATATCCATACTCTGATGATTCATTAATATCTAATAGTTTTTTTTCTGAATATTTTGTAATATCTGCTCCTGACTTTCCCTTTCTTAATTTTGCCGATCCTATTATGGTTGGAATTGAGTTAGATATAATCTTGTTCAAAATTTCTGAATCAAAAGGAATATCAGGAACAAGTATCTGTGCTGTTATTGATTTTTCTAGTTTACCAGCAGCTTTTGCACTATCAGCGTCTATTAATGAACTAATACTGGGGAGCATCCACCTATTACCAAAACCAGATCTTTTAGTTTCTAGTTTAAACTCTGGAGCATACCCAAATTCTTCTTTACTGCCTAGCATAAAATCGATACCAAACTTGCTCATGTCTGGTCCACCATTAGCTATAATTTTATTGTTATAATCATTAACATCAGAAGCAGACCTTATGTCTTGTCCGGCCCAATAATTACTAGATCCTCCAGATTCCTTAAGTTTATTGAGATAATCGGATAATCCGTTAACTAGACCAGCATAATTCCATGATCTGGTTGTAGAAGAAATAAATCCGGAAAGTTTAGATAATTTATTAGTATCTGTTGTAGGAAACAATTCTGGATTATAAATTGGTAAATCATCATTAGACACATCTTTATCTGTATTAAAGCTTGCATTAAGTATATCAGAATCTTTTTTCAGAATATTACTGGTAACATATCCTCCTCCGGATAAATATTTAACTTTTCCTCCCTTACTATATCCATTATTAATAGATTTTAGTAGTGGTAAATTAGCTTGTGTTGCAGATCTATTAACAACAAATTCTCCTGGGGTCAACATTGCTGGTACGGTGTCTGTGCCTTTCGGCTTAAATATGCTTCCACCTACAGCCTTGTAGATAAGACCTCCATTAGCTTTACCTACAGCTGGTGGAGCTGTTGGGACATTATTAATTCTGCTTACTAAATCATCTAATTGTTTTGCTTCAAATTTAATAGTATTATTTCTAATGGCTTCTGCTACAGCATTACCTGTTTTTGTACTAATATCATTAGCTAAATTAGCATTCATAGTGGCTAGTTGTGAATTAGCTTCGCTTTGTTTACTAATAGCCTCTTGATATGTTTGTATAGCTAGAGCCTGTTGAGGATCGGCCATAGGGTTTCTCATCCCGTCAAGGATTTGTTGCATCACGGGGGAGATGCCGACCCCAGATTCTGCTAACATACTTTGCAAGACGTTTGCTTGTAGTCCTTTTTCTTGATCTCCCAAAAGGGGAGCTATCATTTGAAACATTTCCAAACTTTGTTTTCTTTGTTCAGGATTTGTTCCTCCAACTGCGATTCCTCTCATATTAGCATCTAATCTAGCAAAAGCCTGATTCATATTTGCTAATTCTTTAGGAGTAGATGTTACCAACTTCTCCATAATGCCCACACCAGCCTGTTGACGCTTTTGTGCTTTGTCTATTTCGTCTAATGCTGCCGAGGCTAGTTCTGAGCTATCTGCCATACCTTTTAAAGCGTCTATATTTTCTCTTAAAGAGACTGCGGTCTGTGATAGTTGATTATCAAACGCTCTAACTGCTCCAACATCATTATTAGCAGCAGCTTGATTTCTACCTGTTTGTAGTTGTTGTCTTTGTGCTTCTAGTTTATTGTAATTCATTCCTATAGCGGAAGGGTCTGTGGTACCACCAGTCATTGATCTAATTGGACTTTCAATAGCTGATCTACGTGTTCCTAACGAAACATTTCTTCCTAGAGCTTTATTTAAATCCATCGATCCTTTAGCAAGGATATTTTGAGCATTTCTTGTACGAGCATTAGACTCAACTGTTAAATCTATCTGTTGATTAGTAGCATCAGATAATTTATCAAAAGCTTGTTTGTTAAATTCAATAGCTTTAGATGCTTGATCAGCAGTATTTTTAAATAGATCTATAGTTTTAGATAATTCTGGTATGCTTTCTGTTAATTGGCTATAATCAATAGTAGTATCTTCATTATCTTGTCTAAGTTTTCCAACAGACTCTCCTACTTTTTTAGATAACTTATCAGCAAGAGATGGTGGTAATTGTAAATCTTTAAATTGTGATCTTAGAGCAGATTCTATCTTAGCCGTAATTGCTTCTTGTGTTTCTCCCTTTGATCCCGAGAGAGTTTTATTAATTGTTCCTAAAACAGTAGACTCTAATCCAGAACCAGCCTTAAGTACTTTTTCTATATTACCAGATTGAGAACCAAATGGACTAGCTGCTCTACTAAAAGCTGTATTCTTTTGAGTTTCATTATATCCTCCTGGATTTTTCAGTACGTCTAGCGTATTCTGAACGCCAGCAGATGATCCGACTTTAGCTCCCCCAGATAAAGAAGCTGACGATAAAGATAATGATTCGTCTAATTTAGCTAAATTAGCTACTGATGATTGAACAGCAGCGTCCATATTTCCAAGCATTCTGTTGAACGAAAAAGAAATATTGTTAATATCTTTTTGTAATTTCTTAAGATCTTCAGCAAGTTTAACTTCTGAGGATTGTTTTCTAATTTGAGTTTCTGCTTCTGTGGCAATAATACTATCTATGCGAGCTTTTTTCTCCGTCGCGTCTACGCCGCTAAGATTTTGTATTAATAATATTTGCTCTTGAATAGCAGCATTAGATCTTGCTAGTACTTCTTTTTGTTTGTCCCATTCTGGCCCACCCATTAAATCTTCTACAGATTTACCTTGTTTAAACTGTTGTTCAAATACTGTTTTTGCTTGACTAGCAGCAATCGCATATCCTTTAGACGTTTCTCTAGCTAGCATAGGAGCAATATCTCTATACATACTATTTTCTACATCTTTTCCACCTCTCATAGCTTTTATGAGACCCATAAATCCTTGTTTGTCAAAAATAGCTGCTCTAGTATCGACATTTTCTTTAGTGGACGTTTGACCTCCGCCTAGAGCCGCTACTCCAACTTCAGTTAATAGTTGAGACAAGCTAGCTTTTGGTAAAGCTTGTTGTCCAGCTTCTAAAGCGGCGTTTACGCTAGTTTTCAAAGCAGCATTTAAAGCAGTTAATTGGACTGGTGTTGCTGAACTCTGTTTACTAATTTCCTCAAAAATTTTTGATATTTTGTCTCCACTATCTTCTATCTTAGTTCTTTCCAAGTTTATAGCAAATTGACGTGCAGCTTTAGCTCCAGCGTCAATACCGCTAATTAATCCTCCAACAGCACCAATAAGCATACCCGGTAAGCCGCCTAAAGACGCTCCTATACCAGCACCTGTAGCTACGCTTCCTATCATAGCATTATTCTCAGCTTGTTGTGCTGATGCTGCTTCTCCACCAGATAATGAGCTTGCTAACATGGGTAAAGCAAATCCCATAGCCATGCTACCTTGACCGCCCATCATTCCCCTAACACCTTGTCCAATACGACCCATCATGGATGGTCTTTGTGTTTGGTTTTGAGCCATGCCTTGTGCTTGAGCTATTGCTTGAGCTTGAGCTTGTGGAGAATTGGTCATTCCGGGAATAGAACCCGGAGCACCCATTGGCATAGGAGCTGGTGTTGTTGGAGCTGTTGGCACAGGGGTTGCAGGTGTTGTTGCGCTGCTGGTTCTTTTACCCAAAGTAGCAGCAAAAGACGAAGCAGCTTGAGATACTACGCTACTTGCTGTATTCCAAGCTGATGCTATTTTACTACCTAAACTTTTTGTATTTTGGGCTGATTGATTTTTTGTCTGAGTATCCGTTCTTATACTTAATAAATATTGTCCTAATGCGCCCTTTATTTGATTCTGACTTGTTGCTGTTTGTTGCAAACTACTAATCTGAGTAGCATAGTGAACAGCCACTGCTTCTTGTGCCGTTGCTGTTCTATTATTAACAATACCATTAGCTCTTATAGCATCTCTTAATTGAGGAGATACTGCTGCTATCATATCCATAGCTTGGGTAGTTTTCCGTGTTTCTACTCCCATCCCGTTGAATAAATCACTAACTGTAAATAGTGTTTTCTCAAATATTTGAAATGCTCTAGGATTCAATCCTGTAGCAGTAGCTCCTATGGTGTCTAGCTTGGGTTGACCTCCACTAGCAAATTTCTGCACTTTACCAACAACACCACCACTATGATACTTATTAATCTTAGCAAGATTATTATATCCGAAAGATTTTGCTGATTTTTTATTAACTACATATTCGCCTTCTTGGGCTATGATTGGAATTTCACCACCATTTGCTCGGCCAATTCTTGACTCTAACCTAGATAACATTCTAGCCGGTCTTCTACCTAGCTTACTAGTTAATTCGTCTCTTTGTTTTCTTAAACTTTCCATTTTAGCCACTACTTCTGGTGGCGTAGTTTTAGTTTTTCTTGCTGGTAATTCTGAAAGTTGTTCTTTAACCGAAGACAGTTTTCCAGCCACTCCCCTTCCTGATTGGCTATTCTGTTGAAATCTTTGTAAGATACTATCTAATAGACCGGGTCTCTTTTGTATAGTATCTAAATGTTCTTGTACATAAGATACTCCTTCAGGTGACAGCAATTTTTTCATTGCGACCATATCATTTTTCATTATGGCTTCTCGTGCTGCTGTTCCGCTAATACCTGCTGTTCTTGGTAAAGACTTAACAGAATATCCTAATTTGGTATATTTATCTAAAGAGCCTTCTGTTTTTTCATCTCCAATAAAAGCAATATCTTTTTGTCCTCTTGGAACAATATATGAGTCATCTCCTACCTTAAACGCACTAGGTATACTACCAGGACCACTACCCTTTGGCATAGCTGCAACATTAGCTCCCGAAGCTCCGAATGTTGCTCTTGTCATTCCTAATCTAGAAGGTCCGGTTTTTGAAGTTTGTGGGAAAATAGCTGTTCTTTTGGAGTGCTCATCAGCACTAGTATAATCTATAGGAGTATCTCCACCAACTAAAGCAACAAAATCTTCGGGTTTGATTCCCATTTTTTTGGCTTCTTCTACAACACTCAAATGTCCAGCAGTAGTAGGACCAAAATTACCATAGAATAAACCTGTTTTCTCTGGGGATCTGACTTTTGGTTGGCTAGTTCTTTTTTTACTAAAGTTTGGACCTATTGCATATGTTGCAACCTTTTTAGGATCAACACCAGATACCTCACTAGCAGCAATATATGCTTCTCCCGGTCCGCTATCTAATGTTGCCGACTTGGTAGCTCCTGGTTTACGACCAAATAATCCTTTACCTGTTAAGTCTCTACTTTTTCTATTACCCTTTAAAACTTCTTGAGATTCTTTGGTCCTAGAAGACAAATTAACGATTCTATCTGATTGACTTAGTACTTCTTTTTGGTTGGGACCAGCCACAGATGTAGAGTCTATAATTTGACTAGATCTTAATACATCTTCTTCTGTTAAAATTGGATATCTATTAGTTTTGCGTAATTTTGCATTATCTGCTTCGGCTGCTCTTGCGCCTCCTTGAACAAATGTACTTTTTCCGGATCCTGCAACTCCATATATGGTACTTAATCTACTAAGATCTCCAGACTTTCTTCTTGCAGCTGACATAGTTGACAAATGAGATTTGTATTTATGAACATCTGTAATTCCAAGTCTTTCCATTTCTTTACGAACAATTTCGGCATTGGCGGGATCGTTTAATACGTCTCCATCGATATATCCGAGATTGCGAACTGGAGTTGATGATCCTTTTGCAAATCTCTGTATAAAACCACCAAAATTTCTTTTCTGTTGTCTTTTAGATACTAAAGCAGCTTTACGACCTCTATCGAATTGTCCTTTAGCAACTTTAGTTTTGGCTACTTCTTTTGTTGCTTGGTTTGTAGCGTCGGTGAGAGCTTTTGGATCTACTCCAAACATAGTACCTAATTTATCTCCTAGTCCTTTGCTAAAATCTATAGCTTTAGATGCAGGATCATACGGAGCACCAGCAACAGCAAGACCGCTCTCAAATAATAGTCCAGATAAATTATCTAATTGTTTACCTACAATAGCTCTAATTTGTTTTTTATCTGTGACTGGTGTTGATCCAGCTTTGCCCGCTATCAACTTACCAACTACAGAAGCTATTCTTTCGCTCTGATTACGAATAATAGCCTGTACTTTTTTAGCTACATCTGGAGGTAATCCTCCTGTTTGTAATGTTGCAGGAACTCCTGGAAATGCTCTTGTACCTTTTTTAAGATTAGCTGCTATTCCTGGCGTAGTTAATTCAGTAGAAGACTTTTCTCCGCCTAATCCAACAACTGCTATATTTCTTTTTTTTGCTCTTTTAGATGTTTGTGTGGCAGCAACTTCTGTTGATCCTCTTTTGTCTCTTAGGTCTTTTAGAAGTTTATCGTATATAACCTGATCAAATGATTTACTTCTCTTGTCTATATTTTTTCTAAATTCTGTTGGTACTCTTTCTAAAAGTCCGCTCTTCATAGCTTCGTCAATTAATCCTGAGACACCCAAGCTCTCTAATGGCTTAAAACTTCCTTTTCCGAATTTTTGAATTAAACCACCCAAAGCATTATATCGACGACCCTTGCCTCCTCTTTGAGAAACAACGCGAATATCCCCGGACATTGCTTGTTCTTGCATTTTATTAGAAAATCTTTTTCTAACTTCTGATGTTGTCCTTTTGATCTTACCTGTTTCAACAGATTCTTGTAAAGCCTTTTGTCTACGCTCCTTCCCTTTCGCTGCATCTTTATATACATATTCTCTAATTTCAGAAAAGCCTCTTTTTAACACAGCTGGTGCAGCATCTATCATGGCTTTGCCAAGAGGATATAGATCTTTATCTCCTTGAATAGGATATTTGAGTTTACCTGCAGAATTCAAAAGAGCTTGTTTAAGATCTTCTTGTACTGACTGTTTAGATAATATATCATAGGACTCACTGCTAACCCCACCACGAAAAGTACCAGCACCACTACGAACCTTTTTACCATTTTTTGAAATTTGTAGTTGTTGAGCAAATAGTTCTTGTGTGGGGGTGTTTTGAATTAAAGACATTAAATCTTCTTTAGATAAATTAGCTTGATTCTTCTTTAAAAGTTGATTTAATGCTGGTCCGATACCTCCTACTGTTATACCAATATTAGTTAATCCTCTAGCTCTAGGACCACCTTTGCCAAAAATATCTTTGATCATTGGACCAGGATCTAAATGCATAAAGACCCTATTATCTGTCTGTGTTTTTCCGGGCTTTACATTTATAGGCGTAGTTATTCCTTTACCAAATCTTTGGACATGTCCACCACTCTTATATTTTGCTTCTCTCATAACTCCTGCTGGACCACCCAAAGCTTTTGTAGCATCTGTTCTGATAACGAAACTACCTTCTGGTAGTGTTGTTTTGAAGCTGTCGGTACGACCTTTACCTGGAACTAATCCAACTCCACCACCCCTAGCCATTTTTTTATCAGCATGATTTAATTTTCTTAGTTTTGGTACTCCAATTTTATTTACCATATTAGGATAAACAACAGTTTCTCCAGGCATAAGAGCGACTGGTACTTGTCCACCAATAGCATATTTTCTTATCATACCTCCTGTTGCAGCATTCTGTTGTCCACCTCTCATGCCTCCAACAAAACCTCTTCCAAATTGCCTCAGTGCTCCAGCCCCACGAACAGCAGTAATTACAGCAAGAACAGGTAAAACTCCCTTAACACTATCTGCTATTTGAATTAAAGCACTTGCTAGTTGTAATGCTCCTTTGGCGAGAGTTTGAAAAGTATCTGTTCCTCCAATTTCTCTTACCATAGCCACAAATTCTTCTCTAACTTTAGCAAATTGATTAGCTAAAGATAATTGGGCGACTATAGCATCTTCTGTTAAAGATGTTTGTCCTCCTTGAGCTATTGCTAAAGCTTGTTGTGCTGTTCCAAACTGTTGAATAAGAGGAATAACCTTACCAATTTGACGAAATCCACCAAGCTCTTCTATAATCTGAGAAAACTTTAAATCTCTTGGATCTATACCATTTAATCCTCTAGATAATAATTCAACAGCTTTATATGCTCCAACGAATTTACCTTCAGCATCTGTGAGAGTTACTCCAAACTCCTTTAAGGCTTCTATAGTACTTCCTCGTTGAATACGAGTAAAAATTGTTCTTAAACCAGTAGCGATAGTTTCAGCACTTTCACGAGTAGTAGCTCTAACACTCGTAAATACTGCAATAAATTCATTTAAGGCTTGAGTACCTTCGCTAACTCCCTTGCTAGCAGATGCGAACACTCCACCAGTACGCTGAATAGCAGCAATAATATCACTAGATTCGACAGCAAACTGAGCAGATACTGCGTTAACAGAACCTAATGCAGCGCCTAATTGGTCTGCGCTAATACCGAACTGTCTCATTAAAGCGATTGATCCTTCTACTGTCTGATTCATATCGTCGAATGATGGAGCTAAAGAACTTAAGGCCAAAGCCTTAAGAGCTCTTTCTGTATCTTTTGCACTAAGACCAGCCTGAGCAAGAGTAGACGATACTACTGCTAATTGAGAAGAAGAAACTCCAAGACTGGTAGAAAGTTCAGTAATAGTTCCTGCTAAGTTTTGTAGTCTAGCAGCAGATTCGCCGGTGACCTGTTGTAGTTTAACAAACTCTTTATCAAAATCAATAAAAGCTTTAAAGGCTTGGTTAAAAGCATTAGTTAGTGCAAATACTGTTGATGTTACAAGACTAAAAGCGGCAAATCTTCTAACAGCAAGTGCCGATTGTCTACCGAATTCTTCCATCTCTGTTCGTAATTGTGTAACTCCTCCACCTCCACCTCCTCCAGCACCTCCTCCAGCAGCAGCATTAGCATTTGCCCCCAACTGCTGAACAGCATTAGAAGCATTATTTAAAGACTGATTAATATTAGAGTTTGCAGCAGCATTCATAGCTTGCATCAAACTATTAACAGCAGCAGCCGTGGTAGTAGCATTAGCTGATGTTGTAGCAAGAGTCGTATTTAGTGTAGTGAGAGCAGAATTAAGTTGTGTAACAGTTTGTATGGTTGCTGGATTAATTGTTACATTAACATTAGCATTAATTGTTCCCAATTGTTTTTTAATTTGAGATACAATCTTACCAACATTATTAGGACCCCTCAAATTTAATTGAGCTGTTAAATTAAAAGCTTGTGCCATAGTGTGATTGAACCTAATTCAATAGTAATCCCCACTTAGCATTTCTACTAAATGGGGAAAACTTAGGAATGTTACAATAAGTATAAGTTAAGCAAATGCAATCAACTAGCTGGTGGCTCTGTTGAAGCTGGTGGCTCTGTCTTTGGTTCTGGTTCTGATGCAGTTGGTTCTGGTTGTTTTTCTTCATTAGCTACTTCATCTAGTATGACTGGTTTTCCATTGTCGTCGAGAAACGGTTCTGCCTCAACCATATAATCGCCGTCTTTACTAACCCTGTTACCATATCTATCAACAAAATTTCCAGCATCGTCAATGTATCGACCATCCTCGTCAACCAGTCTTCCTTCTGCATCAATTAGTCTACCCTTTTTGTCTATGAGTCTTAATTTATCATCAACAAACTTATATTTCTTTAAAAATTTGTTTTCTGGTAAATTACTTTCATAGTCATTATCCAAACCATATAACATGTTAGCCAAATTTTGAGCTCCTAGTATAGCCACCTGTTCTGTGGCTCTATTTAGATACTCTTCCATATCTTTGAAATATGGCTGCTTAGTATCACTATACACCACACAAACAGATGCTAAATAATTAAATCTAGCATTATCAGCTTGTCCTTCAGCACTATGATTATCTAAACTGGTTCTAACACTGATAAGATCTCTGATATCGTCTCTTACAGATTTCATCTTAACAGCCAGATCTTTAGCCTCATTAAGACTAAAACCACCCTTGGCTAATCTCTTTTCTCCATCAAGCAATTCTTTTTGAAGTTCAGTAAACTTAGCCTGTTTTTCATCATCCCATAATCCCTGGTCTTTTAAAAGATCTTCAAGTCTAGCCCTAACGACACTCTTACTTTTAATAGCGTCCGTAAAAGCTTGATTATATACCTTCTGGGCCTCTCTCTGGTCATTCAAAGAAGGACTACGCACCAAGAATTCCTTCTCTACTTTTTCATTATTTCCATTATCTACAAGAGTCTTAAAAGTTTTTGTTTTCATTTTTGGTCTCCTTGGTTGTTGTTGTCGTCGTTCTTATCAAAATAAAACTTATAGTGATATTTTTGTTTAACTCGATTATTATTATTAATATAATCCGAAATTTCTGTTAGTGCAGATCTAGCTTGTTTATTTCCATTGTTTAATATGCTATTTCTAGTTTCTTCCCATAGAAGATCAAATCTTTCTGCTTCTTTAGTGTCATTATCCCATAAAAAACCAAAGTTTTCTTCAAATCTAGCTAAAGCACCAATCATTGTTGTTTGAAATTTCTTGTAAACATTATTTAGTAATAACTGTTCGTTCATAATTATTTCCTATTCTTAAACATTGTATTTGACCTATTTAATAGATCTCTTTGAACATCCGGCAACTGAACGTCAGCGACCGGCCCTTGCTGATTGTTAATAAAATTCATCTTTTCTTGGATTCTGTGTTTACTCTGTCCGCTATTTAATGACATGATCTCATCATAAGACTCTGCGCTATTTGCCATGAGAAAAACTTCTTGAGCATTTTTAAGTTTTGGATTTAAATCATCGATTCTTTTTTCATTTTTAGTTTGATCAGCTTTTCTTCTTTGAACAATCATCCAACCTTCGAGCATGTCGTCGTCTTCTATGATTTTGTCTGATGGCGCTTCTGGATGATCATATACGCTATCGTACATTCTACTCACATTAACCAATGTTCTTTGATCATCTGTTATATTAACTATAGAATCATGAAAAATATTTTGTTTATTACAATGCCAATAGGATCTCCATAGTTGATGTCTAGCTAAAGACTTAAATTGCCCTATGGAGATAGTATGCTTATTAATTTCGTTTATTAGATCATTAAAATATGTATATGAGGTTTGATTATTTTCTAGGTTACTAGGAAAAACCCTTTTATTGTTCTTATATAATGTATTACATACTATGTATTCATTTTTAATAGAAATAGCATATCCTTCTAGAGTATTACTAAGAAAGTCAGACTTTTTATTTAGAATCTGATTAAGCTGTACTCTGGATTGATTCAGATTTTTCCGATTAGCTTTTTCTCTATCTGGAAGAGCAGAAAACTTAAATAGGTCAACTTTAAAATTTTCTATTCTTTTTTCTAGGTCTTTAACTATTTTCATTGTGTCTTTTGTCCATAATCCTAAATTAATCATCACAGAAATTAAATCTTCTTCTCTGATCCAATCCGCGTATTTTTCTTCGTTAAGAATTTGATCATATAATAATTGGCTTTCGTACCTAATATTATAATCAGCAGATTTTAATTCGTATTTTTCCCCTTTGTAGAAAAAAACCAATTTCCCAGATAATATTCTGTATAGCAGTAACTCAATTTCTGCATCATTCATCCCTTGTCCTAGTCTTCTTAAGACTTTGTATTTCCTGATCTTTTTCTTGTAACTGTTTTTGTAGCATTTCTAATACTTTTTGCATATTATACATGTCTACATACAATTTTCCTATTATATTAAATAGTTCGTCCATAATGTCCTATTCCTTATATTATTGTCGAAAACCTAAATCAGTACTTAATCATTCTTACTCTTGAATACCAGCATCATCTATTGTATCAACCCATTGAGTATTTGCATATGTACCTGTTGCTGATACTACTAGCTTATTGAATGTTTGGAAACTATAAGTGATAGTAGCATTACCACCACCAGTATCTCCTCCGGTATAATTAACACTGGTAAGCTTATTCTTAAGTCCAAGATCTATGGTCATAGAATCATTAGCGCCACTACCACAAACATTGATCTTAATTGCCTTGTCTGTGAGATTCTTGTAACTTTGACCACAGCCACTCTTGCTACTAAAGTCACTAGCTTCCATCTTATCTCCATCAGCAGCTATAACTTCAAACTCACTGGTAACTTCCACAGGGAAATTTACATAACGATAATATGGAGCCATTCTACCTAATTCGTTAATAGCTTCGCGGCCAAGATCACTACTAATTGTAATATTTTGTAAATATGGTCTTTGTTCAACTCTTCCTGATGGAAGAGGAATACCTCCAGCACCTGTTGGTAATACTGTAGTTCCGCTAGTAAGATCAACGTTATATCTTCTTACAGTAGATGGAGAAGTACCACTACCAGTAGAAAAATTACTACTTAGACTAGTAAGTAATGAACCACTGTTCCAATATTTGTTATTACCAACAAGAGTAACATCTTCTGTGGCATTTCCGTCAACAGGAAAAGTATAAGAAATACTAGACAAATACATACCACTGCAATCTACGAAATTTTGTGGAGTTCCTGTTGCGGCACTGTTTGAGTCCGCATATATAGCTAATCTAAAATTAACTCTATTATTAGCTATAGATGCTAATTCTTTACCATTAGCACCACTTATACCAGCACTACCGCCCATACACATTAGATAAAGAGGAGGTGTTCCATCAAGAACCTTGTTAAGGGTAACCTCTACTTCTGGAACGTCTTCAACCTGATCATAAATTTCGATCTGACCTAGTTCAAATACTTGTTCAAGATTAAAATTGGTTGTCATACCAACACTCTGAATACCTTTGGGAAGATACCATGATCCTACAGCGCTTCCGTCTGAATTTTGTGGTAATAGAGCAACAGCTTGTGTAGCATAAAAAATTCTATTATTTGCTGGCATGGTATTTCTCCGAATTATATGTTGGTAAGAATTACTGTTTTTAAGCTATATTTAATGATAAATCGTCTATGTTAGACATACACCAAGGTTTGCTAACTTATGGAAAAATCTCAATAGACCATCTCACAACACTATTATAAAGAGAGCTTGTTAGCTGATTAGTTTCAGAAATAGAACTATTTTTGATACAACATGCGTTGCTTCTATATTCTGAGCAAAGTTGAGGATATGTTAAACCACTAGGATTAATTGACCCATTTCTATTTAAAGGATATTTAGTATCAGAAATAATGTTGCTAATATCATATAAATTGAGCGTTTTGTCTTTTTGTAATAAAAGTGTTTCTGTTAGAATATTTCTTTGATTAATATTTTGGGCAAATATGTGTAACAAAACATCTTGTAAGATTATATTTTGTGCTGTTCCTAATTCTCTAGGAGTTAATACTGTACGAGATACTGTTTCTATTATAATTGCTGGTAATTGTATTCTATGATTAGCTGTTATACTATAATCTCCACTAGCTTTAAAATTAGCTGGATTATATGTATCAGATTGTAATTCTTTCCACCATAAAGACTCATTGGCCTTATATGTTTGAACATATCTATATGAATATTCTAAGGAAACAGTACTTGTTGCAGAGACGTTGCTTGAAAACTCTATTCTTCCTAATGGATAATTAATATTATAAGCATATGTTCCACTACCAGTTGGGGCCGGTAAAAATACTCCGTTCAAAGAGACTCCTGATATTGCTGTTGGACTAGTGGAGTTATATAATACTCCGGTCTCATAGACCCAATCTTTTCTAGGAGCTTCCCATAGCTTTGTTTTTTGAGATGGGTCTGAAACTGGCTTTAATTGATGAAAAGAAGAGCCTTGTAATCCGCTAGTTGGAATTTCAACATTAATAAATCCACCTACATGCAAAAAAGACCAGTCTAAAAATCCCTTAAGATTATCTTCTAGACTAGCTACTGCATTTTTTTTGCCTATAGATTCTACAAAATGGAAAGTAGTCATATTTCACCTTCAACAGCTTTAACAATTAGATCATAAACATTATTTTCAATTCTGGTAATTGCTCTAGTAATCCAGTTGTTCTCTTCTGATCCAACAAATTCTGGAGGAACTCTCCAGCTACTTGAAGATGACGGTTTCATAACGGCTAGTCCAGATCTTGAATTTGGATTTGGTCCAAACTCTACTTTATAGTTTTTAATTAATACTTCATTACCCTCAAATAATAGCCATTGTAGCCATGGTAAGGAATATCCCTTATCATTTATCTTTGCAATATCTAATCCTATAACTCCTCCAGCATCCTTGGCTCTTATCATATTTATTATAAAACCACCCTTAATACCAGATCTATTAGCACTTAAAGATTGTGTTTTTAGTTCTATCGAAGAACTTATAGCTTCAATTACAGCTTCAACATCAGAACTACTAGCTAACCCAAGTTCTGCTTTTAGCTGTCCACTTAATAATGATAGATATTCAGGTTCTTGTCTTAATGCTTCTGATACTAATTTTGGTAATTCTGCAGCAACCTTGGATCCTGCTTGTTTAATTTTTGGGTCTAAATAATCTCTAATATTATTCAGAATTATTCTGTTGATATCAGAAGTACTATCAACTAGTTTAACTGTAATATTCATTTATTTACGAGTCCACATAGTTATAATATATCTATTGCTACCTAGTCCAACCGGCATAGGATCACCGGCTCTCTCATATGTATAATTCCCATATACTGCTAGAGCAGGATCTATAGTGATATCGCTAGCTGCTCTAATTTTAGGAAGCAGGTTAACATTGCAGATTGTTTGAATCATTCCGTCAGGAATATTCATGGTTTTTGATGACCAGTTAAGCCAATATTTACTATCAAATAGAACTGCTAAAAAAACTTTTTCTGTGATAGCATCAGAATCTTTTTGTCCCATACCTAAACATACAGGACATATTGAATTATCTGGAAATGGTGACGATCCAGTTCCATTATACAAATTAGCTGACAACTTAGAAATAGGATCATATATACAGTTGTTACAAACTTCTGTATTTTTTTGTCCAGCATACGAAAGAATACATTGTACAGTTAATCCTGTCTGGGCCAAAACAGCATCTATTGCGTCATTGAAGGTTTGCTTAAATTCTGAGCTTAATATTGTTGAGAAATCTGTCATGATTATACTTGTTTCACTGTGACAGTTCTGGGTTGAATAGCGCCAATTCCAACAGTAGTATTTAATCCTAAATTAACTCCACGAGTATAACTTATTTCTTTAATTACAATATTTTTTTCGGTATTAATAACACTTAGATCTTTTAAGGTAATTTCGATTCTTTTATTCTGAGTCTCATTAACGAATAGAAGATTCATTATTATTCATCTCCAATAATTTCTGATGGATATGTTAGTATTAGTTTCCATGAATCAATACTGCCAGAAACATCAACGTCGTTATCATTAGCGTATAATGTCCATACTCCAGTAATGCTACTATTTAAAAGATGATCGAAGCTATATAATAGATTTCCATTATTAAATTTTACAATATCTGTTCTATTCCTAATATTACACATACCTCCATTAATTATATTATTAAGATATGCTCCAGAGGGGGCTTTATTAGAAAACATAAAACTAAATCCATTATTAATACTATAATTAGTAATCTTACTGTTTGAAGATAGTAAAATACCACTACCAGAAGGAGGAGCCAAAATGAAAGTAAGATCCTGTGGACTATTGTGTCTTAGTCCATTAACTGATAATTCTATATTTTCTATAACTTTAGAAACTCCTATAGTAATACTTCCACTATTATTTTGATTATCGTTAATATTAAATCCGCTGCCATTATATGAAGTAGCATAAATATCTAAAGTAAAACAATCATCCGGTAAGCATAAGTCGTTACTGTCTGATCCAGGAGCTGTTGAAGAAGGAGGCGTTCCGGATGTTGGGGACGGAGTAACGGTAACGGTTGGAACATCTCCTTCTATTGGAATCTTAGAATCAGAACTAATAATATCACAATTTTCAACAATACTAAAATTTCTAGTAATTAATCCTATGGTGCCAGTAACGAGTCTAATATTTTTGCTATTACCTGTGCCACTGTTCTCAACCACATCTAAATCATAAATCGCTGTTGTAAACTCATAGGTTTTAGTTTGAGAAGAAGATATTTGAAAATTAATAATACCCAAATCGTTTCCAACTAATGAGTAACCACTAGAGTTATCTATACTAGCAGTAGTAGATGATGAAAATGTTACCACATTATTTGTATTGGCTTCTAGCCATCTAAGAATAATACATTTATTAGCTAAATTTATAGGTTCATTTTGTTCATTCAAATACTGAAAATTAATTTCAAAATGCGAACCTTGTTCTATTTGAAAATTATGAGAAACTGCTGGCATATAAAAATTCCTTAACTATATATGTCTCTTCTGGGGTCGCCAGGATATGTGAGACTTGTTGGGTCAAAACGATTGCCAACGAATGGACTAAGTACTGCACGAACTGCTGTAGCTTCTTTAACATCCCAATGAGATGTAAGCTCGTCATAAGCTGCACAGGGACCATGATCTAAAATCATTTGTAAACCTTGTAAACTACCACCAACACTTAAAGAAGCTGGTCCTAAAGAGGCCCTGATGCCTTCTAGAGCAGCCTTGGTTCTTAAGGAGCTTTGATCGATTAAACAAGCACACTTTAAGCAAACAAGGCTAATAAAAATACTATCGTCATTTATGGTTGGATCTGGACTTATATTAGGCTCTGCTATATTTAGGTTATAAGAATAATCTAACACCACATCAAATTGTACATATTTTGCTGCTACAACAATAGTTTGTAATAGTCTCTCATCACTGTAGGTTGGATTATCAGACAAGTCACTTATGAGGGTTCTAACTATCAAAGGTAATTCGATATTCCAACTCATATTTTAGCCTCTTTAGTTAAGAAAAAGATCTAACATCTAATACACCTTATCATTAGCCCTATTGGAAAGATGCATTTTGTTAATATATGTATTTTGAGAAATTTTTTGATATGTGGCTAATATTTCTTGTTCTTGATGTTTCCAGAAAATTTGTATAATATCTGAATCTTTAAAGTCCATATTAATTCTCCCATACAGGTTTGGCTGCTCAGTACAATATACGTCGTTGTTGTACATCTTTCTGATGTGAAGATATTGTATCTTGTCAACCAGTTGATTGTCCAGAACCTTGATTCTAAAAGTATGAGAAGGACAAGATTTGAGATTTTGAGTATTGCCAATATAGCCCAATACTCTTTCTAGTGCGTGACTATATGTCCCATTTTTATTCTCTGCTATCTTACCGCACTCTAGTTCTAATAAATTGTTTAAAAGTTCTACAGTATTTTCATTAAGATAATTCTGATATGTTTTTGTTCTGCCCATAAACATATTACCTCCAACAAAAAACTTATTTGTAGGATTATCCGCTAATCCAATAATCTGACAAATATCATTAACTTTATGAGAATGTACTGATCCAACATCTTTATAGATTAAGGGTCTGCAGCCAATAGAACCCAAACTATATTTGTTCATATATTTTATGTTGTCTATTAAAGTATCTCTATTTCCAATTAGAGAGTCTAATAACATGACTCTCCAGTTGCATTTATTATTAACTCCCCAAAGACTTTTTTTTGAATGTATCTTAATGAAATATTCAGTTTCTATATCTGGTAAAGTATTAATAAAAGAATAAAGATCTGCGCCAACATTCGGATAATATCTAATACCTTGAACACTATTTAGATTATTAAATTTAGATAAAGCTTTTGAATTATCGTTATCTTGACAAAAACATAAATATATATTTGCTAAGTCTTGTAATGGATATAATAAATCAAAAAATTCGTCTGCTAGATCATTGTGATATAACCATAATAAAATTGATAGTTTTTTCATTTAAACTCATGGTAAGAGAGTGATATAATCACTGGTTGTTAATATAACTTATAAACAAAGAGGAGACAGATTTTAAATTAAAGAGCTAACTTGGAATAACCCATAATCCAGTAGTCTCATCTAAAACATATTCATCACCGGGGCATGGAGTAACAAAAGCTCCTTCTGGAGAATTTATATCTTCTCTAAATATGTATCCAACACCAGCATAATTCATCCTAAACGGCATTCCACCATTGTTATGAACCCCATGAATAGTATTATATGACGTTCGTTTACAAACTTGATTACGAATATTGCCATAATAAATCTCCCAATCAGTATCTGTAGATTCATTATTTCCAACAATAACTTCTGTTACTATATTATTTTCATCTAAAAAAGCGTAGTGTGCCATATTAATAAAAACTCACTGTGTCTGTTCCGGCTGTGATAGTTACTATTCTATCACTACCAGAAATTATTGATGAATATGTTAAACCCACACCAATAGTTATATTTAAAGCTGAATTAAATTTTAAGATTACCACTCCAGATCCTCCAGAACCTCCAGTAACATTGGTACTACCGCCACCACCACCACCACCAGTATTTGTGCTTCCAGCACTACCATTAGTTTGACCTGTTGCCGATCCTCCCCTACCACCGCCCCCAGAGCCACCAACAGCAAAATTGCCAGCGTTTGCTGAACCTCCACCACCGCCACCGCCATATGAAAAACCTGTAATTGTAGAAACCTTGCCCGCTCCTCCTTCGCCTCCGCGAGTTCCAGCCGCAGTGGCTCCAGCGGCAGCACCAGCGCCGCCTCCTCCACCAGAAAAACCGGCTGCTGTCCCAACGGTTCCAACGTTGCCCTGACCTACAGACAAGCCGGGACTATTGGTTGCATAGCCACCACCACCAGAAGAACCGGGATATCCCGGTCCATAAAGACCGACAGTACTACTAGCTACAGTTCGTGTTCCACCAGAGCCACCACCAACGCTAATTATATTGGCAAATGTGGATGGTGAGCCAAGGCTAGCTCTCCTATCCTGTGCTGTACTCGCAGAGCCTCCAGCACCAATAGTAACGCTATAAGCTGTCCCAAGCATAATAATAACTGCTTGCTCTTGAACACCTCCACCTCCTCCACCAGCACCATAAAATCCACCGCCGCCACCACCACCAACAACCAGTGCAGTAATACTAGTGGGTGCAGTGACACCATTAACACCGTATGGTACTGAGGCAATTGCTGCATTTCCAATAGAATAAATACCTTGATTCATTATAGATCTGCCCCAAGTGCTGTAACGTGGATTGCTTGAGAAATACTCGTTGTAACTCTCACAGACCATGAAGCTGAAGGAAGTATTAGGTTATTATATGTTGTACTAACTCTAGTTTGTAAAACAGTAGTTGAGCCAGTTGCTGCCGCAACCGATATTTCATCAAATAACCAATAAGTACTGCCGTCATATAAAAACACTCTAACAATACCAAGTGCTGATGTTGCTGCACATTTAACAACAATTTCTGATATTCTGGTTCCTGTTGATACACCAGTTATTAGTGTACCAACGTTTGTTGGGGCTGTATAACTAGCTTCTGCTGTTGCTATAGAAACAGAACCTATTCTGGGTGTTACCGCAAAAACTGGACTAGTTGCCATGATAAACTCCTATCTAAAATTTGACCATAAATAAAGATTTGAACTATTTATTATATTAAGAGTGTTAGTTGGTGTCAAATTATTAGAACCAACTGCAAGATTATTAGTAAAATTACCACTAGTAGAGGTTAGTACTCCAGTAACTAAAGTATTATTAGTACCACTAACACTAATAGTTTGAGCTAAAATTGAATTATCGTATGCTTTTGTCATATATAATGCTCATATTTCTTAATAGCCTGGGAATGGTGCTGTTGGTACTGTGATCGTCGCACCCGTATAACCGCGATCACTACCCTTGGTAACTCTCAAATCGTCTATGAAACCTGTAAAATCTAAATATGAGTATCCGTTGACTGCATATCCTCCAAAAGACCCAACGCACACATGAGCTGAACTATTATAATAAGTAACGTTATGAGAAATAGGATCTCCTACTCTTACTCCGTTTAAATAAGTTCGTAATAATCCATTACTTCGACTAAAAGCGACATAAATCCATTGATTGGTTGGTGGAGTAATTGAAAAAGTCAAACTATTGTCATTAGCGCCGTCAGTTGTCCAATATACTACAAGACCAGTACTATTAACAGCAAATGCATACTGTCTGTTGTTATTGTCTCCTAGATTAGCTGACTGAGAAAAAATATTCCCGCCGCCAGAGGTATTTAAAGCAGGAATATACAACCAAGCCTCTACAGCATAGTCTCCACTACCAAAATAGAAATCGTCACTATCAGGAGTAGTAAGTCTGGTTCCGTCACCAGCAAAATAAGCGCTTTTGCCACCCCACTTACTTTGTGTTGCTGACTGACTAGCTGAACCAACGGTTGTGATAGTCTTCTGTCTAGGACTACTATCTATAAAAGTAGAACTCTCACCATCCATATTAAGAAGTAGAGAAACACTGTTAAACAGTGGATCGGAGGCTACCACTATCGGAGAGCTTATAGTACTGAAAGGTCCAGTGCCAAGAGCGTTGGTTGCAGAAACCCTGAATACGTAGCTTGTTCCATTAGTCAAACCTGTTACTGTTACGCTCTGATCAGTCGAAACTCCGTCACTGAATGTAGTCCATGTACTACCACTATTGGAAGAATACTGTACAGTATAATCAGTTATCGGCGGAGCAGAAAAAGCGGCCCATGATACAGCAATCTGAGAATCTCCAGATACTCCGGAGACGCTTGTAGGGGCTGGAGGCACTAATAGAGAACGTAAAACAGAATCTGATGTTTCTCCAGAAAATAAAGTTGTTTGTATTCTTGAAAGAGGCATATTAATTCCTTAAGTATTATAGTCTGGAAAGGCGGCTGTCGGTACTGTGATGGTAGAGTCTGTGTAGCCGCGATTGTTGCCCTTGGTGATCCTGAGATCGTCGATGTAGCCATTGAAATCACGCCCACCGAACTCAATGTCAGTACCTACCACTAGGGTTGAAGTCCCCACGCTGGTCGATACCCCAGTGCGAGTACCCCGCCTTACACCGTCGATATACATTGAGCATGTGGTGCCCGAACGCACAAATGCAAAGTGGTGCCAGTTGTTGTCATTGAACCCACCCGTGTCTGACTCCATAAATTGTGCATCCTGAAACTCACGCCAGTATATTTCGGGCCTACCGTTTCCAGAGGGACCATTGAGGGACATCAAGATGCCGCCGGGGCCGTTGTAGGGACGTGTCACCATTGCCGCGTATGCGTTGCTAGCCGCTGACCGGAACCACCACTCGTAGACAAAGTCGCCGGTGCCGAAGGTAAATCCGTTGCCGCTGTCAGCAATGCTCAGATAATCGCCGC
>Ga0208787_1000043_pt1 | contig 54949 bp, 45 predicted proteins | sample Wag4_2014_7_11_FD_187362 | JGI IMG/M metagenome (GOLD analysis project Ga0208787, IMG submission 187362) | Fresh water microbial communities from Ohio, USA - Utica-2 Time Series HT 2014_7_11 (SPAdes) (version 2) | ecosystem: Environmental > Aquatic > Freshwater > Water tank | place: USA: Ohio...
CAAATTGGGCTAAAGAGCGAAGTATAAAATAAATGAAAGATTGTAGCCTGGACAAAATGATAATAGTTAGGGTTAAAAATTATTTATTCGAAAAATGAGAATCATTTTTTAAAAAGTTGCTAAAAAAGTAGTAATTTTTGAGGTAACAAACGAATTAATTATGGTTTTTAATGCAGAAAGTGCGTTGGTATTACTTTTTTCCTTTTTTTCTACGCTGATGATGGGGCAACATGGTAAGGACGAATTACAACCATCCCGGCATCAGAATTTATTATTTGAAGAATTGGCAACTACCTGGGACGAAGCAATTCCCCTGGGAAACGGTATGTTAGGCGCTCTTATTTGGGAAAAGGAAGGAAAGTTAAGGTTTTCATTGGATAGGGCCGATTTATGGGATCTTCGACCTACAGCTAACCTCGATCATAAAAACTGGAATTTTAAGTGGGTAATAGATCGTTGGAAAAATAATAAATATGAAGAAGTTCAGCAAATGTTTGATCTTCCCTATGATAGAGATCCTGGACCTTCAAAGATTCCCGCGGGAGCTTTATCCTTTGATATCCAATCAAAAGTGAAACGCGTTGAGCTGTTTCTCAAGCAGGGGCTTTGCGAAGTTGAATGGACAAATGGTATGACTCTGGAGACTTTTGTTCATGCGTCTAAACAAGAGGGCTGGTTTAAATTTACTAAAATACAGGGAACTGTTTTACCTGAATTGATGCCACCTCTTTATAATGTAGACTCAAAATCGGGGGAGGATAATCCAGTAACGGGACAAGATTTAAGACGATTGGGTTACCCAAAAGGGGTTCTGCACAAGGAAAATAATTTTATTTCCTATACCCAGGAGGGTTGGAATGGTTTTACTTATCGTATCAATGTTCAATGGAAATCGGAAGGAGATGTTTTGACAGGGATTTGGAATATTCAGGTGATTAAAACAAATAAAGATGACATTCTGCCTACATCGAAGCCCTCAGAACAAATTTCAGCTGATTCTTATAATAAAGGATTAAATATTCATAAGAATTGGTGGTTAGACTATTGGGAACAATGTAGCATAAATATCCCAGATAGTATTTTAATGAAACAGTGGTATCTGGAGCAGTACAAATTTGGTGCTGCGTCGGGTAATGGCGCTCCGCCCATTTCTTTACAAGCAGTCTGGACGGCAGATAATGGTAAATTACCTCCCTGGAAAGGTGATTTTCACAACGATTTGAATACACAACTAAGTTATTGGCCAGCGTATAGTGCCAATAAATTAGGCCAATCGATGGGATTTATAGATTGGCTGGAGAAAAATAAATCTGTTTTTGAATCCTATACCAAACAATATTTTCAAACAAATGGAATCAATGTTCCCGGCGTTTCTACTTTTGCGGGTAGTCCTATGGGTGGCTGGATTCAATATTCTTTCGGGCCAACGGTTTCGGCCTGGATTGCCCATCATTACTACTTACAGTGGCGCTACTCGATGGATCGAACCTTTCTATCGGATAAAGCTTATCCTTGGCTGGAAAAAGTAGCAATATATTTAAATGAAGTTTCCCTTTTGGACGAAAAAGGAATAAGAAAATTACCCCTTTCCTCAAGTCCTGAAATTTTTAATAATTCACCCAAGGCCTGGTTTTCAACCATGACTAATTTTGATTTAGGCTTGGTGAAATGGCTTTTCTCCAAAACAGCGGAATTGGCCACTGAGCTCGATAAGCCGGACGAGGCTATAAAATGGCAAAAAATGGGAAGGGAATGGGGTGAATTAGATATAGACGATTCAACGGGATTAACCTTTGCCAAAGGTTTTCCTTATGATGCCTCTCACAGACATTTTTCTCATTTGTTGGCCTATCAACCTTTGGGCATCATTGATTATTCTAATGGAGTAAAGGATAAGGAAATAATTCAAAACACCATAAATACCTTGGACAAATACGGCTCAAGTCAGTACTGTGGTTATTCATTTGCCTGGCTAGGTAATCTAAAAGCCAGAAATATGGATGGGGTTGGTGCTGCCGAGGCTTTACGTATTTTTGCTGAGCATTTTTGTCTGAAAAATAGTTTTCATGCCAATGGCGATCAATCGAAACTGGGCTATTCCTCTTATACTTACCGACCTTTTACCCTCGAGGGAAATTTTGCTTTTGCCGCAGGCGTACAAGAAATGCTCTTACAGAGTCATGCAGGGTTTATTCATCTATTTCCCGCCATTCCGTCAAATTGGAAGACCGTTTCATTTCAAAAAATGCGGGCAGAAGGAGCCTTTTTGGTTTCTGCAAATCTGAGTGGTGGAAAGGTGGAGAAGGTTCAAATTGAGGCAACTGTTTCAGGTGTTTTGAAAATTAAAAATCCTTTTGAACAGCATTCTTTTAAGTCGTCCATTTCATTTATAAAAGAAGGAGAAATGCTCGTTTTTAATCTTTCAAAAGGAGATATCGTGACACTTAACCTATGATTTATTAAATTTATAAAAAAATGATTATGATAAATATTGTGTTAAAAGGGATTACGCCCATTTTTTGGGTCTTTTTGGGTGTAATCTGCATAAAAACAAATGTTTTTTCCCAAGGAACCAGGTTGTTAAGACAACCAACAATCAGTAAGGATCAGATAGCTTTTATTTATGCCGATGATATCTGGATTGTTAAAAAAAATGGCGGTGCGGCTCGTCGATTAACTTCCCACGAAGGAAGTGAGAGCGTTCCGCATTTTTCACCCGATGGAAAATGGATTGCTTTTTCAGCTCAATATGCGGGCAATGTTGACGCTTATGTGATTCCCTCCGAAGGGGGTGAACCGAAAAGATTGACCTGGCACCCAGGAGAAGATCTGGTGCAGGGCTGGTCTCCTGATGGAAAATCGGTGCTTTTTCGCTCAGGAGCCTCAGGAATGCCAACTAAAATTAATCAATTCTTTTATGTTGATAAAGAGGGTGGCTGGCCTAAAGATTTAGGTATTCCTCAGGCTTCATTTGGAGAAATCTCGCCCGATGGGAAATTTGCAGCCTTCATGCCCATTACTTTCTGGGATCCCGAATGGCGCAATTATAGAGGTGGACAAGCACTTCCTATATGGATTGTTGAGCTTGCAACTATGAAATTAGAACAAACGCCTCAACTAAACAGGGAACGGCACACAGATCCGGTTTGGTTAAATGATAAGGTTTATTTTCTCTCGGAAAGAGATTATGCAAATAACATCTGGAGCTATGACCGTAAATCCAAACAAGTAAAACAACATACTTTTCATAAAGACTTCGACGTAAAAAGCCTGGACGCGGGACTCGATGATATAGTATATGAACAAGGTGGATATTTACATCTGTTGAATCCATTAACTGGAAAATCAACCCAGTTAAATATTGAGGTTAAAGGCGATTTTACCTGGTCCATGCCTCGCTGGGAAACGATAAAACCTGACTTGTTAACGAATGCTTCTCTTTCTCCAACCGGACAAAGAGCCCTTTTTGAATATAGAGGAGAAATTTTTACAGCACCTAAAGAAAATGGTTCCTGGCGGAATATCTCCAATTCACCTGGCGTCGCCGACCGTTATCCTTCCTGGTCTGCTGATGGTCAGAAAATAGCCTGGTTTTCTGATGCATCTGGCGAATATCAACTGGTCGTCGCAGATCAATTGGGTACTATAGAAAAATCAAGTAAATTAAATACCCCTTCTTTTTATTTTTACCCTGTGTGGTCATCTGATAATCGACATATAGCATTTACAGATAAAGATTATTCGTTATATGTTTATGATACTGAAAAAGGACTACTGAAAAAAGTAGATACAGATCTCTACGCAAATCCAGACAGGAGTTTGCTCCCCGTTTGGTCTCCCGACGGGAAATGGGTCGCTTATGCCCGCCGCTTACCTAATCAGCTTCGTTCTATTTTTGTATATAATTTAACGTCGGGCATAACCAAAGCAATAACCGATCCTTTGGCCGACGCGATTGATCCTGTATGGGATGAGGGAGGTGAATGGTTATTTTTCTTAGCAAGCACCGATTTTGGTGTCGCTTCTGGTTGGCTTGATATGACTTCTTACGATAAACCTGTGTCGAGAGCTATTTATGCAACGGTGCTTTCTGCTGCTGGAAAATCACCTTTATTACCTCAAAGCGATGAAGAAAAATCAACAAAGGATTCGACAGATAAATCGGTAAAATCGAAAATGATTAACATCGATTTTAACGGTATTCAGCAACGTGTTGTCGCTTTAAATTTACCCAAAAAATCATTCCAGCATTTGTATCCTGGGGTAGGTGGTAGTATTATTTATTCCGAAAATACGGAAGGCAGTCCGCTATTAAATATCCATAGATTCATTTTTAATACGCGAAAAACGGATTTATTAATGGGTGGCATTAGTAATATAGCTATTTCACAAAATAGAAAACAACTTCTTTATCAGGCTGGAAGTACCTGGGGGATTATTAAGTCGGAGACACCAGGTAAGGTTGGAGATGGAAAAATGAATGTTAATATGGGCATGAAAATAGACCCAACATCAGAATGGAGACAAATATTTAAAGAGGGGTGGCGGTTTCAAAGAGATTTTCTATATGTTGATAATGTACATGGGGCACCATGGGATAAGATTTATGAGTGGTATCAACCCTGGGTTGAACATGTCAGACATAGGACCGATTTAAATTATGTCGTTGATATTTTAGGGGGCGAGGTTTCAGTAGGCCATTCTTACACCAGTGGAGGCGATTTTCCTACATTGAATAATCAGGAGGTTGGTCTCTTAGGTGTTGACTATGAATGGACAGGTGTTGGTTTTAGGTTAAAAAAAATATTGACTGGTGAACAATGGAATCCCGATTTAGTAGCTCCCCTGGCTATTCCTGGACTGGGAGTCAAGGAAGGGGACTATTTGCTGGAAATAAACGGACAAAAGCTCAGTTTAGACAATAATCCACATAAATTATTAATTGGCTCAGTGGGTCGTTTAACCCAGATTCGAATCAATTCAATACTTGCAACTGAAGGATCAAAAGTAGTAGAGGTAACGCCAATTGCCAATGAAGCAGGATTAAGATTGAGAGAATGGGTAGAAAGTAACAGACGAAAAGTAGATATTTTATCCAATGGAAAATTGGCTTATGTTTATGTTCCAAATACTGGACAGCCTGGTTATACTTATTTTAACAGGTATTATTTTGGACAACAGGACAAACAGGGAGCTGTCATTGACGAGCGAAATAACGGCGGTGGATCTGCGGCTGATTATATGATTGATGTTATGAACAGACCTTTAATGGGTTATTTCAACAATAGAGTGGATGGCCACACTGTTTCTACCACACCTATGTCAGGAATTTTTGGCCCTAAGGTGATGATTATTAACGAGCGTGCAGGTTCAGGAGGTGATTTATTGCCTTACATGTTCAAAAAATCAATGATTGGCCCCTTAATTGGTACACGTACCTGGGGTGGTTTGGTAGGCACCTGGGATACACCCCGTTTTTTAGACGGGGGTAGAATGGTTGCTCCGAGAGGTGGATTTTTTGATACAGATGGACGTTGGGCAGTGGAAGGAGAAGGTATTTCTCCCGATATTGAAGTACTGCAAGATCCAGCGGCTGTTTTAGCGGGCAAGGATCCTCAATTAGAGAGAGCGGTTCAGGAAGCACTTAAATTATTGGAGACTAAAGGAGTGAAATTAAAAGAAGAACCTGCTCCGCCCGTGCGTTGGAAACGTCCTGGAGGAAACCGATAATCATCGTATTTTTCTGACGTAGGTTAAATTGATGCTTATAAATAAGGCAAAACGTGGGAATTCTTACCTGTGTTTTGCCTTTTTTATTAAGTAAATAAATGGGTTAAGACTGAAAATCCAGTAAACTTTGCTTGATTTGCTCGTTGAAAAGGTGGCCATCATTTCCATGAAAAACTACAGCTACGGGCAAAACGAAGATGGGAAGATTCTCTTTTTCTATAAAATCCTTGTGTAACCACATACGGGTTGCATCTTTTTCTGTAGTGAGGATGATTTTTTGTGAACCTTCCATTTCATCTAGTTTTTTTCGAAGCTGTGCTATTTCGTAGTGCGTGAAATAGTGATGATCTTCATGTACCTGATGCACTAATGAGGTGGTTCTTGGTTTCAAATAATCCTCTAAATATTGAACAGACGCAATGGCTGTTACTAATAAAACGGAGGGGAGCTGACGGGGTAACCATTTTATCTCCGGATTGAATAGGTGATAAGGATTTCCATATTTGAAAGAGGAAAAATATACTTTCTGATGGGGTAATGGATTTATTTTACTCAAAAAATCTTGCCTCATTTCCTCCGTTAACCTTTCTGGACATTTACTTACAATCAGTACATCAGCTCTTTTATAAGCATTTCTCCATTCTCTTAGTCTTCCAAATGGTAATAGATAATCGGAAAAAAAGGGTTGCTGAAAGGTAGTCAGGATAATATCGAGTTCAGGTTTTATGGCTCTGTGTTGAAAAGCGTCATCAAGTAATATGACTTGTAAAGCAGGGTTTATGGCGACCATTTCAGAAACGCCACTTACTCTGCTTTCACAAACAGCGACAGAAACATCGGGAAATTTACTTTTGATTTGTAAAGGTTCGTCACCCGCTTCATCCGATTTTAAGTAGGGTTCCACCCACATAAATCCTGTACTTTTCCTATTGTAACCTCTGCTTAAGACGCCTACCTGGACATAATTTTTCAAATAATGTACGAGGTACTCCACATGGGGTGTTTTTCCTGAACCACCAACGGATAAATTCCCAATGGATAAAATAGGGAGGCTAAATTTTAGGGGTTTGATTATTTCTGTCAGATATAAAAATCTATGAATACTCACTCCAAATCCATAAAGTAGAGATAATGGGAGTAAAAGAAATCGAACGAATAGATGTTGAAGCATTTTACTGTTATCTTTATTCCGAAATGTAATATATATGAAAGCCATGATTTTTGCCGCAGGACTGGGAACCAGGTTGCGACCTTTAACCAACAATATTCCTAAAGCTTTAGTTCCCTTGAATGGAATTACCTTATTGGAATTGGCCATTAGAAGATTAAAATACTATGGTTTCAATGAAATTATAATTAATGTGCATCACTTTGGTGACAAAATAATGGCATTTCTTGAGGATAAAAATAATTTTGACATTGAAATCCATATTTCTAACGAAGAAAAAACACTTCTTGACACAGGGGGTGGCTTGAAAAATGCTGCCTGGTTTCTGAAAGACGAACCATTTTTAGTGGTTAATGCAGATATCGTGACAAGTTTAAATTTGGCTGAAATGGTTAAATTTCATCTTGAACATTCCTTTTTGGTTACATTGGCCGTTCAAACAAGAGAATCTTCCAGGCAGATAATGTTCAATGATCAAAATTTATTAAGTGGATGGAAAAATCATCAAACAGGCGAGGAGATTATTTCACGGTCAATAGTAAATCCAACATTCTATTCCTTTAGTGGTATCCATGTCATTCATCCTGAAATTTTTGATTTAATGCCAGAAGAAGAAATATTTCCAATTATGCCTTTTTATTTATCTGTGTCCTCAAGCAGGCGAATAGGAGCATTTGATCATACAGGGGATATCTGGGAGGATGTTGGTAAGCTGAATGCCATTGAAAAAGCGGAGGGATTATTGCCTTTGGTTTCAGGTATTTCCACGTAGGATGGCATGACCAATCGCACAGGAAAGACATAGCCGTTTATCGCAATATTCATTTTTCAAATGGATTAAACTTTGACTTTCTGCGGCTGAAATGGGAATAATGCCAATTTGTTTCCAATCTCTAATCAAGAGATTATCTTCAGCATCCAGCTCATTTAAAAGGTCAATGGCATTTTCTTTAATGTTGGGTAATTGATATATTTCTGCAAATAGGAATTGAAAAGGAATGACTAAATTGATAGCTATTCGTTGAATGAGATCGTGTCCTGATGCAGCACTCGTTTGGGCTGACATTTTGCCAAATCTGAAATGATTTTTCCAATAAAGAGAGGTGCGAATATCAAAGAAAGAGAATAATTCAGATTTATTTTTTAAAGCAATAATTTTACTTTTGAGATGTTCTGTTTGAAAAATGAAACCCGCCAAAGCAGCCATTCGCTTTTCAGGAAAACCGGAAGGTCTCATTCTCATATATCGCCATTGCCCTTTAGGAATAGGGGTTAAATCATGTTTTTGTTTTTGAAATTGGTACTCGTCTTTTAATTTTATTTGATATTCGTCCGTTAGTACCTCTTCCTCTTCACCCAAAAGACTGGCCTGACCAAATAAAATGGCTTCAATCTGGAAAAGATTTTGCAGTCGCTGAAGTTTTTTAAAATCAATGCTTCTGGCTACCTGCAAAAATGGTTCCGTATTGACGATAAGTCCCATGTTATAGGCAAGACGTTGAAAAGCAAGCTGTTCCCAGTCTCCGTTTAATAGCGTGTAATGGTCTTTTAAGACAGCCGTTTTTGCTTCTATCCGCTCTATAGTCAGGGTTTCCAGCCATTTTCGTTTTACAAGGGGTGATACATTAGGCCAGTGAAAGGAACAGGGAAGCTTCTCCTTATGGGTAATGAGTTGGCTGAATAGCATGGATAAATTTGGAAAAATCCTGTCTTTTAGGACTAGACAAGGTATTTCTGATCCATCCGTCCGATAAATTTTAATGGTTTCCTCAAAGACAACATGAAGAATCACATTATTATAGTGCAGGTTACCTGCATGGCCATGTTTAACCCAATCTGTGGTGGTTAGATGTATTTCAACCTGTCCAATCCACCTGACATCATCTATAATAAGGTGCGCCTCATAAAAATCAGGCCCGGCATGACTATTTAATTTCCCTACCCTTAAAATGGTCAAAGGTTGTCCTTGTGTGGTCGTTAAAGAACGGGTATTGAATTGTTGGTATTGCCAGACAAAATGGAGGAAATCTTCACGCATGATAATTTATTTTGCCTGTAATTTCCTCCTGTTTTCGCTGTGTTCAAAGGACAGATATCGGGAAATCCAACGGGTCAGAAAACAGTATTCATTTCTGCAAAATGATAAATATGAACGCCTGGTCTATTGGTTACAGCTGCCTGATACATTGATTTTGCAACTTTCGCCGCCTCAATGGGCTTGTATATTGAAGGAACCATAAAGGCAAGTGGTTTCATAAAAAGGGTAGAAATGATTTCGCCAACCCTGAATTCTTTTCTATTTCCTAATAAAAGGGATGGGCGAAAGATAGTTATGGAAGGTATGTTTCTTTTGACTACATAGTCTTCGACTTCACCTTTTAATGCCAGGTAAAAATTACTGCTTTTACTGTCTGCACCCACGGAAGAAACCAATAAAAAGGTTGTTCCCCCGTTTTCATCACAAAATTGAGCTGCCTTTTCAGGTATATCAACATCGATTTTTCGATAGGCTACTTTGTCTCCGTTTACTTGTTTTTGGGTAGTGCCGACGGAACAAAATACAACGTCGCAAGAAATCAACGCATTTTTAAAAGACAAATCGTCAGAAAAATCAATGACAATATTTTTAATTCTTTCATCATCGAACACTAAGGTACGTCTGGTTATTACATAGATGTCGGCAAAATGAGTGTCTTTTAAAAGCAGTGTTAACAATTGATGGCCAATTAAGCCTGTTGCGCCTACAATAGCTACATTTTTCTTTTTCATTCACTTCTTTTTTTATATCATTAATTACATTACAATGTAGTTGATTTTTATGTTAAACATGTTTAAATTTGTAATTATCTAAATTACTGAATATTATGAGGGGTCAATTAGGAAATTATGGCATTATACTTATGTATATCATTCCTGTTTTTTTATTTTTCGTTTTCCTTGAAAAAATATACGCTTGGTATTTTAAAAAAGAACCCTTCAAGCAAATGGATTTAATTTCGAGCCTTAGCGCTGGTTTTTCAAATTCAATTAAGGATTCTTTAGGTATCGTTTTCGTTATTTTGTCTTATGCTTTTATGGTGTCGAAACTAGCTGTTTTTGAGATAAAATCGACGCCACTACTTTATATTGTTGCCTTTATCATTCTCGATTTTTATGGCTATTGCACACATAGGCTAGCACATTCCATCAATTTCTTTTGGAACAAACACGCTATTCATCATAGTAGTGAAGAATTTAATCTGGCTTGTGCGTTAAGGCAGCCATTAGCTCATTTTGTCAATTTATTTACTTTTATTCTATTGCCGGCAGCTATTCTGGGTATTCCGGGACAAGTTATCGCCATGGTGACCCCAGTTCATTTTTTCTTGCAGTTTTGGTATCACACCGTTCACATTGGAAAATTGGGCTTTCTCGAAAAAATTATTGTCACCCCTTCTCACCATAGAGTTCATCATGCCATAAACCCTATTTATATTGATAAGAATCATGGTCAGATATTTATTATCTGGGATAAATTATTCGGTACTTTTCAAGAGGAGTTAGACGAAGTACCACCAGTATATGGTATTACAAGACCTATGAAAACCTGGAATCCGATAAAGATTAACTTCAAGCATCTTGCCCTATTGATTCAAGATGCCATTCACACCAAAAGTTGGAAAAATAAGTTGATTATTTGGTTTAAGCCCACTGGATGGAGACCAGAGGATGTTATAGAAAAATATCCGGTGGAAAAAATTAAAGATCCTTATCAATTTGTTAAATACCAAACAAACTCCTCACCTTTATTAATGGTTTGGTTATGGTTTCAGGTCATTATTACCTTAATATTTATGTATCATTTGTTTGCCAATTTGGCAGACATTGGTAAACCTCATATATTTATTTATGGTGGTTTTCTGATTCTTCAAATATTTGCGTATTCGGAACTGATGGATGGCAGTAAACAAGCTTTTGGGTGGGATTTATTGAAATTAATAGCAGGAATACTCATCTTGTTTTATTTCACCGGTTGGTTTGGTGCTTCCGGTATTTATGCTTCCCTTGTATTAGCTTATTTGTTGCTTTCTGCAGGGGTAACTTATTATTTTACCTTTTTAGATAAAAATAGTATGCCTCTTAAGGTTTCAGAGGCTTAATCTATTCGGTCGAAGATTAGGAATTGACTTTGGAATTTATTTTTTTCATCTGGAAGATTGACTTTTTCAGAGACACATTGCCATTTTTTTTCATTCCAAACGGGAAAAAAGGTATCTGCTTCAGGAATAGTTGTATTAACTTTAGTGATATACATTCGGTCCCAAAGGGAAGATGATTGTTTATATATCTGACCACCGCCGATGATAAATGCCTCTGTTTCACCTTGGCTTATAGCCAGTTCCAATGCTTCATTTATAGAATGAACGGTATGGAAGTCTGAAGAAATCAAAAATGGATCTGAGGTAATCACAATATTTCTCCTTTTGGGAAGAGCTTTCCCAATGGAATCAAAAGTTTTGCGTCCCATAATAACCGTATGCCCGATGGTTTTATCTCTAAAATATTTCAGATCAATAGGAAGATACCACGGAATCATATCTTTTTCACCTATGGCGAGATTATCGGAAATGGCGACAATAGCTGAAATGCGCATCGTTTAATTTATTTTTTGAGTTTCCATTTTCATTATCGGCGGAAGAATCAAATTGGGAAAAACAGGTTTTTCAGGAATTCCATGTTTAGAAAGGATGGGTCTTATTGTTTTTAAGTCCTGTTTTAATTTTTCCTTAAGATAAGTGGGTATAGGAAAAGGATCTCTTTGATTCAATTCACTGAACAATGTGGCAGGCAGAGTATAATATTTGACTGATGTGGGAGACCTGTGAACATACCTGAAAACGGGAATATATTGTGTTCTGGTTATGCAAGTGGAACCAAAGGGTAATTCTTTTTCAAGTTCTACTTCTACCATTGCGCCAATATCTGTATATGTTTTTATCTGCCCGGAAATAAAATTTCCCAACGAATAGGCAACAACTGTTAATTCTCCTTTTCTTAAAGAATCAATTTGGGACATTTGCTCAATGGATTGAACCACATGTGGATGAGAGCCAATGACTAATTTAGCTCCCCAAAGGAATAATTTTTGTGCCAACTGCCGTTGATAAGAGGTTTCAACCAGTTGGTATTCATTTCCCCAATGTACCATCACAATAATGGCATCTGGATTGGAACCTCTTGCTTTTTCCATATCTGCTGCCATTTGTTTTTCATCTAATTGATTGACAATGACAGGAAATTTAGTTGGAATACCATTTGTCCCATAAGTATAATTCAGAAAGGCCAGTTTAAAATTACCATGCTGAATAAAGAGTGGATAATTCAGAGATCGGTCCATACTGTCCAGAAAAGTGCCGGTCTGGTGAAAGCCCAGCTTTCGTAGGGTACGAATGGTGTTTTCAACCCCTGTTCTACCAGCATCATTAGAATGATTATTGGCAGTTACCATCATATCGAACCCCGCTTCTTTTAAGGCAACAGCGACTGCATCGGGACTGCGGAATTGTGGATAACCTGAGTAGGGAGGTTTACCTGGAAGGGTGAATTCTAAATTTCCAATGGCTAAATCTGCTTGCTTTAAAATTGGAGCAACATACTTAAAGCAATGATGGTAATCATAAGTACCATCAGTAAGCAGGGCAGCTTTAATCTGGGTACTGTGCCCCATAATATCACCGGCAAAAACAAGTTTTAGTTTTTCCGTAAATATTTGACCCTGAACTCGTAAGTTAAAAGAGATGCCCAATAAAAGAAGGAGGGTGTATTTCATTAAGGTTTAACATTTAGCAAATTAGCTTCCAACATTCTTTTCTCTAAATTTTTCCTGTCGTCGCCTCTAATTTCTCCCTTTAAATATTTTTCAATGATAAGACTGGCTATTGGGGTAGCATAAGTTCCTCCAAAACCAGCATTTTCAATGTAAACGGAAAGAGAAATTTTAGGAGCAACTTTAGGGGCAAAGCAAAAGAAGATAGAGTGATCCTTCCCGGAAGGATTTTCTGCAGTTCCTGTTTTTCCGCAGATGGGAATATCGACAATAAAACCACTTTTTGCCGTTCCGGCTAACAGTGCTTTTTCCATACCATCAATCACTGGTTCAAAATGTTGTGTTTTGATTCCAACATTTGTCTTTGTTCTATATTTTAAGGGTATTTGTTGATTATCATCATTAAATCCTTTGACGATATGGGGCGTGTAATACCAGCCACGATTTGCTATCATAGCAGCGGCATTTGCCAACTGTATATTTGTGGTCAATAATTCACCCTGTCCTATACCTACGGAACGTATCCACACGGAGTTCCAGCGGGGATTCTTAAACCAATCGGTATAAAAGGTAGAACTTGGATAATTACCTGCTTTCTCTCCCGGGAAATCGATGTCAAGTTTTTTTCCGAAGCCAAACCTATCTAAATAGGTATTTAAGGTATCCAGGCCTCTTGAAGGATTGTAAAAGCCGTATTTATCTACTAATTCTCGAAAAACGGTAACAAAATAAGCATTACATGAATTTTGAATGCCTGCTGCTACTGTGCGGCAGGTAGCATGATTGTGGCAGCCTGTCAGGCGCATGCTCCCGAAATAATAAGCACCATTGCATGGTATAGTTCTGTTGGGTTGTAAGGTTTCTTTTTCCAAGGCTACCAAAGCGAGTAAAGGTTTAAAAAGAGAACCCGGAGGGTATTGTGCACTGGTAGAACGGTCAAAGAGGGGTAAATCTTTATTTAATTGGAGCGACTGAAAAAATTTCCCTCTATTGGGATTTGTAATAGCCATGAGCGTCGGGTCATAACCTGGAGAGGTTACCAAGGCTAAAATTTCGCCTGTTTCAGGTTCTATGGCAACAATAGCACCTCTTTTATTGACCATTAATGATTCAGCATATTCTTGGAGATCAATATCTAATGAGGAAATTAAATCTTTACCGGAAATGGCTCTGGTATCCAATAATCCATCCTTAAAAATGCCTTCTTCACGACCCAGATTATCTTTTAGTATGTATCGGTATCCCTTTGAGCCCCTTAATTCATCTTCATATACTTTTTCTAAGCCTGATGCACCGATATAATCTCCGGCGACATAAATACTTTCAGGATTTTCAACTTCACTTTCATTAACCTCTCTGATATATCCAAGAAAATGACCTGCGGAATGAGACGAATATTCCCTTACATTTCTTATAGTGATATCAAATCCTGGGAAAAGATGTAAATTTTCCTGAAAGGCAGCATAAATATTTGCTGGTATTTTACTTAAGAATAAAAAGGGTACATTCTTTGAAAATTGACCACTCTTCCAGTCTTTATCTAAATTTTTTATAAATGTTTCTTTTGATATATTTAAAAGAGTGCAAAATCTATTGGTATCCATTGCAGGATTAATTCTTTTTACCGTAGCCAGTAAGTCATACATGGGGTTGTTATACACCAGTAATTTTCGGTTTCGGTCATAAATCAAGCCTCGGGAAGGATATTGTGTATAACGTTCAACTACCATGGAGGAGGCTCTGTTTCTGAAACCCTCGTCAATAACCTGAAGTTGTAATGCTTTAGCAATCAGAATAATAGTTCCTATCAGGAAAATGATTAAAATGGTTGAAGATCTCTTTTTCTCTTTTTCCATGACCTGATAGTTTAAATTAATCTAGGGGGTTTAAAATAATCATGATTAAGAAAATGAAAAGGGTAGAAACGAACCAGCTAAGCAAGGTTTTTATCAATATTGCCCCTAAAAATAAGGGGGTAAATACTTCCATTGAAAAATAAAAAAGAATATGTACCAAAGAAAGGGTGCTTATAAATGTGGCAAACCAAGGCCATTTAAATCGTTGTAATGTTGGACTATGTAACTTATCATAACCGCCTCTTGGTTCAATTAACCTTAGTATAATGGGTCTTACAGCGATGGTGAAAACTGATGCACCGGCATGAAGTCCTGGGGATTGCATGCTCAGGTCAACGACTAATCCAAAACCAAAAGCAAGCAGAAATTGTAATTCTCTGGGAGTTCGAAAAGGAAGTAGCAAATAAGCTAATGGGAATACTATTATGTCAATGTAATAAGGGCCCAAAGGACCTATCCTTGCCTGACTGAACACGATGACCTGAAGTAACAAAAGTATTACAAAACGAGTTCCATTATTTAGTAGCGCAAGATTCATAGCGATTTCGTCTGAAGGTAGAGGGAGTCTAATGCCGGCGTTTCGTAATTAACAACCACATAAGCAAATTTAATTTTTGTCATGTCTTGGTAAAGCCTCACTTTTAATTCATAAGTACTGGAGCCGGGAGGAATTTTTTTACCCACAATTTTGCCTAACATGATTCCGCTGGGAAATAAGTTAGAATATCCACTGGTTTCGACTTTGTCACCTAGTTTGATGGGTACGTGTTTTGGGATATCATTAAGCGTCATGTAGCGCACATCTCCGTTATTACTCCAAACCAAAGACCCAAAATAGCCTTTATCTTTTATGCGGGCACTAATTTTGGTTTGACTATTGAAAATAGACAAAACGGTAGTATAGTTGTCATTGACAGCTTTTGTGATGCCAATAACCCCATTTTCACCAATAACACCCTGATTTTCAGTAATTCCTGCTTTTCTCCCTTTGTTTAGAGAGAGAAAATTATTCCTAAGAGAAATGGAATTATTGACAACCCTAGCGGAAATAAGATTGAATATCTGATTTTCTGAGACGGTTAATTGTAAGTCTTCGGGTTTTGCCCCTTGTTTTTCTACAAGGTTAAATAACTTAGATTTTAGTTTAGCATTTTCTTTAAGCAACATATTATTTTGTTCTTTTAAAGAAAAATAACTACGAATATTGCTGGCTTGACCAGCAATACTGCCGGAAATAACATTTACTGAATTATGGTAAATCTTTGCCTGAGAATCATTAAAAGTAATAATAAGATAGAAGCTAATCCCTTCTAACACTAGGAAAAGGATAAGATTTCCTAATTCGGAAAAAACCTTTGACCTTGGAAGCATAAGCAATAATGAATACTAACCGTATTCCGGTTTATTTAAACACTTTTCCGATCAATTAAAAAAGTATATCGATCTGTTTCTTTTAAGGCAATACCAGTACCACGAACTACGGCACGCAAAGGATCGTCGGCAACTTGCACATTAAGTTTAGTTTTCATTGCCAGCCTTTTATCCAAACCACGCAGAAGAGCACCGCCACCTGTTAGATACAGGCCCTTTTTATAAATATCAGAAGCTAGTTCCGGGGGAGTAACTTCCAATGCCTTAAGTACAGCATCCTCAATTTTTGAAATAGATTTATCTAAAGCAGAGGCTATCTCACGATAGGAAACTTTTATTTGGCGAGGAATTCCCGTCATTAAATCCCTTCCGTTTACGGCATAATCCTCTGGTGGATTTTCAAGTTCGTGAAGGGCAGAACCAACATGAATTTTAACTTGTTCGGCCGTTCGTTCACCAATGAGGATATTATGCTGTCTTTTCATATACTGAATAATATCACCTGTCAGCTCATCTCCAGCAATACGAATAGATTGGTCACAAACAATCCCTGACAAAGCAATAACAGCGATTTCAGTAGTACCACCACCTATATCAATAATCATGTTTCCTGAAGGTTCTTCCACGTCAAGACCTATACCCAAAGCAGCAGCCATCGGTTCGTGTATAAGGTAGGTTTCTTTTGAATCAACATGATCTGCAGAATCAAAAACAGCTCTTTTTTCAACTTCAGTAATTCCTGAAGGGATACAAATAACCATTTTCAAATGGGAAAAAAAGCGTTTTCTTTGGCCAATCATATTGATCATGCCCTCGATCATGCTTTCAGCAGCTTGAAAATCAGCGATTACACCATCCTTCAAAGGACGAATGGTTTTTATGTCATCATGTGTCTTTTCATGCATGTTCATTGCCTTTGTGCCAACCGCAATGGTTAATCCAGTTTTTCGGTTAATGGCAACAATAGAAGGCTGATCAACAACGACTTCGCCGTTTTGAATAATTAACGTGTTGGCGGTTCCTAAATCTATGGCCAACTCTTGACGAAAAAAACTGAAGAAGTTCATCTTGTAAATTTATAGCAATAACCTATTTTCTAAGAAAAAAGTACAATGAATTGCAAAATTAATAATAATTCCATCAAATTAAGATAATTTAAGGTGTAACCCGCACTTCTGTGAAATTATCTTGAGAAAAATATTTATTTGCCATTTCTTGTATTTGAAAAGGAGAAACGGAATTTATTTTTTCTATTTCAGTGGCATAATCTATTTTTTCCAATCCTTCCATCGCTCTTTCTCTTATAACTTCCATTGCTTGCAGTGTTCCATCCAATGCATTTAGTTCAGAACCAATTAAATAGCTCTTGACCATTTTTAAAAACGAGTTAGAAACAGGTTTGTTTTTGAGAAGATTTATTTCTTTAAATATTTCCTTTCTGGTAGCATGTAAGTAATCGGGAGATAATTCTGCATTAATCCAAAGCGATCCTACATCGGGATAAGTATCGAGGTTAGATTGAATATGATAAGTATAGCCAAGTTTTTCCCGAATATTTGTCATAAGCCGAGAGCCGAAAAACCCGCCAAGAATAGTATTCATAACAAGTAGGGTTGGATAATCATCATGTTGCCGGACTCCCGTCAGATATCCGATATGGAGGGATGACTGCAGTGTACCTGGTAACTTTATATCGGTTGTACCAAAGGTAGGATTTACTTTAGGTATGACCGGAGAAGGAGGGCTTTTTTTACCAATAAAGAGTTGACCTACTGTTTTGTTTAACATATCTAAAAATGGTCCGGGTATAGACCCAGAAAGAAAACACTGACAAGTTTCTGTGCTATACCAGTCTGAATGATGCTTTTGAAGATCCTCTCTGCTAAGATTTTCAAAAATCTCCTGATCGGAGTTCCAGCCGAAAGGATGATTTTCACCCAATAAAATAGCCGTAAAGGATCTGTAGCCAACTACGTCAGGTTTGGTTAATTCAACTTTGAGCCGTGCCACATTTCTTTGGACAAATGCGCGAATTTCCGATGCGGGGAACATCGGATTTTCAAGAATATCAGCAATCACAGGAAGGGCTTCCATGCCAAATCTGCTTAAACCCAACCAAGAAAAATGAGAGTAATCCAATTGCACAGGTGATTCCCAGGAACTTCCCAATGTGTCCATTTTTTCAGCAAAAGCTTTTCCGGAATATTGTGAGCTACCCTCTTTTAACATCGACGCTGTGGCTCTGGCAGCCATTCGTTTGTGTTCATGTTGCCGGCCTACATTAAAGCAAATATCTAATCGCAATGCCTCAGTTTCTGATCCATGAAGAATGGTTACAGGAAGGCCATTATCTAAAAATATTTTTGCACTATCGGGAAGTTTTACCCCTGAAATGTTACTTACACGAGGCGATCTCCTTCTATTTAAACTCATTCCCTATTTTTTATGGTGTCAAAGTTAACAGGGTTTAGATAGATTCTGACAGGACGCAGAAAAAAGTTACAATTACCATAAATTTTGGCTATTTTTACATCAAAGAAAATAAAATGAAATTTAGCATATCTTCCTCTGAGTTGCTTAAGCAATTACAAATTGCCGTAGGCACCATTTCCTCGAATCCTTCATCTGCTATCATGGAAGGTTTTTTATTTTCCATCCAAGATAGTATTCTGACTATTTCGGCCACGGACAACGAAACAGCTATTTCAACGGAAATGGATGTTATGGCTGATTTTAATGGAAAAGTGGCCATTCCTGGAAAAATTTTGATGGATACCCTTAAGGCATTGCCAGCTCAACCCATTACCTTTCAAATCGATGATAAAAATTTCGGTATCGAAATAACTTCGGCTTATGGAAAGTATAAACTCGCCGGTGAAAATGGAGCTGATTTTCCTGCTATTCCAACGCCCGATGAAGTAGAAGCAGTAAGCCTTTCCGGCCTGGCTTTACTTCAAGGTATTGCTAAAACTATTTTTGCAACAAGTACTGATGATTTACGACCTGCTATGATGGGCGTCTATTTTCAAATTGATACGAACAAAATTTCTATGGTGGCAACGGATGCTCATAAACTGGTTCGTTATGTGTGCACCGATATTACAAGTTCTGTAACATCTTCTTTTATAATGCCTAAAAAGGCGTTGAACCTTTTAAAAACAGTGGTTCCTGCTGATGCTGAAATTACCCTTTCATTTAATAAAAGCTACGCATTTTTTACATTTAATAAGATAAAACTGGTTTGTCGTCTGATTGACAATAAATATCCTGATTATAACGCGGTTATCCCTGTCGATAATCCTCTAAGTGTTCAGATTTCAAGACATGATTTTCAAAATTCTCTTAAAAGAATTGCTATTTACGCCAATAAAACAACAAATCAGGTAGTGCTGAATATTACCAAAGGTAGTATGACGGTTTCAGCACAAGATTTGGATTTTTCTAATGAAGCCATTGAGCAGCTTCCTTGTAACTATGATGGATCTCCCTTGGTTATCGCGTTTAACGCTAAATTTATGGCGGAAATGTTAGGTGTTTTAGATTCTGAAGAGGTCTTGCTTGAATTATCTACTCCCTCAAGAGCTGGGCTTATGTTTCCCTCAGAGCAAAAAGAGGGTACAGACATTTTGATGTTGGTAATGCCTGTGATGCTAAGTAACTAATGAAATTAACCTTATATTTTTATAGCCTTGGTTTCCTTGTTTTTTGTGCTGTTGTAAGTTGTAAAAAGAATGAACGCATTGAAGACAATCAGGAACTGGCAACCATGGGTTCTCCTGAAGATTTTATACAACAATACCAACAATGGTTAGATGTAAATGATTTTGAAAAAGCAGATGAATACGCCACAGAAGAGGAAAAATTAAGGTTGATGGATTTAAAAAAGTTTGTTTTTAAAACCCAGGAAACACTGGATTCTTCTTTGCTGAAAACATCATTCCTCGCCATAAATTGCTTGCCAAAAGGGGAACATACTATTTGTGTCTGTAAAATGAAAGATCAGTTCGAAGTATATGATAATACGTTTTATTTAAAAAAATCAGCAGGTAAATGGTTAATGGATGCTCCTCCCGAGGAAGCACAAATTTATCAAGACGAAGAACTTCAGAAAATTATTGACAGTATTTTTTTAACGATGGAAAATAAATTCCAGCAATGATGTCGATCTATGAAAGTTGGCCTTTTCTTTGGTTCTTTCAATCCTATTCATAACGGACATCTGGTTATAGCAGAATTTATGGCTACCCAGACGGATCTCGACGAGGTATGGTTTGTTGTCTCCCCCCACAATCCTTTGAAAAATAAAAAATCATTAGCCAATGATTACGATCGCCTAGCCTGGGTACAGGACGCTATTGCTGATAATCCCAATTTAAAAGCATCATCCATTGAGTTTACTCTGCCTCAACCATCTTACACAATAGTTACGCTAACTGTATTAAAGGAAAAGTTTCCCGATAAAATTTTCCATCTTATTATGGGAGGGGATTCATTGCTTAGCTTACCTAAATGGAAAAATGCAGATATCATATTGAGGGATTTTCCTATTTATGTGTACACAAGACCCGATTATGATACGTCGATAATGGAGGAAAATGCTAATGTTAGCATTTTCAAAAATGTGCCTCAAATGAATATCTCCGCAAGTTATATAAGAAATTGCCTGAGAGATGATTTTTCTATTCGCTATCTTGTTCCCGATGTCGTTTTTAATGCCATACCTACATCAAAAAATTTTAAAAACGCTTAACCCTATGAATTTCATCCCCAGCTTTTTACGCATTAGCCTTTTATTTTTGTTTAATGGGTTTTTATTGCAGGGCCAGGATACCTCAAGGCTGAGAATACTGGAATGGCAGAATTTATTTCCACTGCGGCAAGGACAACAAGTAACGCAAAGCGAAAATAAAATTTTTTATATCGCTTCTCAATCTATTGTTTCTATTGATAAATCTGATTTTTCCATGGAACAATTTGATAAATCGAGTGGATTGAGTGATGTAAAGTTGAAATTCATACAATTTAATTCATTTAGAAAGGAACTTATCATTGCCTATCAAGATGGTGTTTTTGACATAATGGACCAAAAGGGTAAGGTAATTAGTCTCCCTCAAATTAGGAATTTTAGAAATTTTACGGGCGATAAATCGATAAACCAACTTTATTTAGCTACGGGTGATTTATTATTGATTGCCACCCAATATGGTATTTCAGCCTTAAATTTGGCTAAAAGGGAATTTTCCTTTTCGGTATTTACTGGTTTACCTGTTAAAAATGTTATTCTTTATAAAGGATTTATCTACGCAGCTACAGAGAAAGGCCTATACAGTATTGAGGCAAATCACGCCAATCCAGAGAATTTTAATAATTGGAAATGGTTGAAAATGGAAGACGGGTTTCCTTCTGGATTTTGTTCTGCCCTCGGTATTTTTAAAGGTAGTTTATACTTTAATGTTGGTAAGGTCTTATTTAAATACGATGAAAATACTAAAAGGTCTAAAGAGATATTCACTTATTTACACCAGAATTTATTATTTCTAAATGGTAATGGAGCCCAATTGTTAGCGGGTTACAGATGTTCAGATAATTCTTGTAATCAAGACGAAATGATCATCGTTAAAGAAGATATGCCTTCTACCAAAATTCCAGGAAACTGCATAGGCAGATTACAGCAAGTTATTCAAGAGGAAAATGGTAGGATTTGGTTCGGCGACGAATTCCAGGATTTCAGGTATATGGACAAAATAACAGATAGTCAATGTAAAAGATTTTCACTTAATTCACCATTTTCATCCTTATCCAGGTGGCTAACTATTTCACCAGAAGGAGTTTTATGGCTCGCGTCTGGTGGGGTGACTCAAAATTTTGGATATCGGTTTTTAGATCATGGATTCGCTTCATTAAAAGATGGTACCTGGCGCATTTACAATAGATTTAATACGCCAGCTATGTTAGGTGAAAATACGAATTCACCAGACGATGATTTGTATGATATCATTACCATGGCTGTTCATCCTACCAATGGCAAAGTATATGCGGGTTCTTTCCTGGAAGGATTGCTTCAAATCGATGGAGAAAAAATAGTCCGGTACGATGAAAAAAATTCTTCGCTGAATAATACCGTTGGAGACGCTATTCGAACCAGGGTCAGTGGTTTAGCTTTCGATAAAGATAAAAATTTGTGGATTGCTAATCATCTGGCAGAGAAGCCTATATCTGTATTTACGGATAAAGGGGAGTGGCAATCCTTTAAACCTAATTGTGCAGAAACCCAGCTTCACCAGGTAGGAATTGATGGTAATGGATTCAAATGGTTTGTTTCTTCATCTTCCTCAAATGGTGCATTGGTTTTTGATGCAGGTGACCTGAAAAATCCCTCCGATGATCGTTGCAGATTAATTAATACCAGTACAAGCAGACTTCCTACCAATCAGGTAAATTGCTTAGCTGTTGACAGAGAGGGATATGTGTGGTTGGGTACAGCAAAGGGTATTGTTATTTTTGAATGTGGTGGAAGCATTTTTGATAATAATTGTAAAGGCGAATTAAGAATTGTAGAACAAGACGGTTTCCTGGATTATCTGCTATCTACTGAAGAAATTTTATCCATTGCGGTGGACGGCGGGAACAGAAAATGGATTGGAACAAAAAATGGATTATTTATTCTTTCGGCCGATGGTCGTAAAACGGAAGGTCGTTTTAATACCTTAAATTCGCCATTGCCGGGTAATTCCGTTCAGGCAATTGCCATAGACGCCAAGACAGGTAAAGTATATATTGGGACAGAGAATGGGCTGGTCGTTTTACAAAGTGAGGCTGTGGAGGCTAAAATTTTTCATTTAGGTAAAAAGATGGAAATTTATCCTAATCCTGTTCCTCCCTCTTTTTCTGGTCCTGTAGCAATAAGAGGTTTTGCAAGAGATGCGGTGATCAAAATTTCGGATATAAATGGAAAATTAGTGTTTGAAACGAAGGCGGTTGGAGGCCAGGCTTTATGGTACGGGAAAGATTTTCAGGGTAATAACGTAAGTTCAGGTGTTTATCTTGTTTTTAGTACTTCCAATCCCTCTTTAATAGGGTTTAGTAACCCAGACACCTCTGTGGGTAAGATAGTATGGATAGGAAGAGAGGAGTGACCTAATCATTTGAGAAATTTGAGGCTTCAATTATTTCTTCGTAATAATCTTCATAAATTGGAAGAATATTATTTATGTCAAATCGTTTTGCCTGAGCAAGTGCCTGAGCTCTAAAATTGGTTAAAGTATCCTCGCTACTTAAAATAGTTATGGCATTTTTAGCCATATCATTTACATCGCCGATATCGCTGACAAAACCAGTTACTCCGTGAATATTTACCTCTGGAATACCCCCAGCATTGGTAGAAATGACAGGCACTTCGCATGCCATTGCTTCAAGAGCGGCTAATCCAAAAGATTCTTTTTCAGAGGTTAACAAAAAGAGATCTGAAACAGCCAAAAGTTCTTCAATGGCATCTTGCTTTCCTAAAAATCTGATTTGGTCACCCAGGCCGAGGCTTCTCGAATAAGATTCTGCATTCCACCGTTCTGGTCCATCACCTATAAGCAACAATTTAGAAGCTAATTGTTCATTCACTTTGGCAAAGACAGAAATAACATCTTCTACTCTTTTTACTTTCCTGAAATTACTCACATGAATAAGAATCCTCTCGTTATCCATTGCTATGGCCTTTCGAAAATGTTCTTTATTACTACGTTTAAATCTGTCGAAATCTATAAAATTAGGTATTACCTTAATATCCTTTTTGATATTAAAATAATCGTAGGTCTGTCGTCTTAAATGATCAGAAACTGCAGTAACCCCATCAGATTTATTAATTGAAAACTCAATAACAGGTTTGAATGCACTGTTATTACCAACGAGGGTAATATCGGTACCGTGCAGCGTTGTGATAACCGGAACATAGCGACCTTCGCTCAGCAGTATTTTTTTTGCCATATAGGCGACAGCGGCATGAGGAATGGCATAGTGCACATGAAGTAAATCCAGGTTTTCGAAACGCACTACATCAACCATTTTTCCTGCTAACGCTGTTTCGTAGGGAGGGAATTCAAACAACGGATAATCAGAAGTATCCACTTCATGATAAAAGACATTTTCCTGAAAATGTCCAAGCCTTGCCGGTCGACGATAGGTAATAAAGTGTATTTGATGACCTTTACGTGCTAATCCAAGTCCAAGCTCCGTAGCGATAACACCACTACCTCCGTAAGTTGGGTAACAAACAATTCCTATTTTCATGATCCCTTTAATCGATAATAACCAATGGAAGTCCTAATTGTTTATCATTGACCTGAACGGAAACCCAATAAACGCCTGGAACTTGTTTATTAATATTTAAAGTGAGATTATGATAAGTAGCATTTTCTGTTTGGGTTTGGTAAATAATGGCCCCTAAGGCATTGAAAATTCGTATAGTAGCCCTGTCAGCTTTTGTTAGCGTAAATGAAATAGCCGGATTTGCTGAGGTAGGATTAGGATAAAGAGAAATGCCGTTCATCCAGGGAGTAACCTCATTAATATTGGTTGGTACACCTACTTTCACTTCCACGTTGTCGGTGCAACCAAAGGCATCATTTACGGTAACTTTGTAGGTACCGGGATTTAATATTTCAGCTGTTTTACTTTTTGATCCATTACTCCACAAGTAGGTATACGGGCCAGCTCCATTTTCCGCAGAAATGGTTACTACGGCTGGTTGACTGGAACTTGTGGATAGTCCACTGATTATTCTGGCAGATAAAGAAAGGTTTGACGGGCATCGAATAAGGTTAAAATTATCTAAATCAACCCAGTAGTTTCCTGACCCCCAAAGGGCACTTACTTTAACCACAACATTTTTACCAACATAAGGTGACAGATCAACCGCAATGGTTTTATACTTATTACTAACCTGATGTGTCGTGTTATTTATGGTTCGTATCACTTGAAAGGTAGTACCACAATCTGTCGAAATAGCTATTTCTAATCTATCAGAGCTACCCCATGTTGCACCTGTTTTACCTTCACTTTCAAAAGTAACTGCTCTGTAATCGAAACGCAGCGTATCTTTTAAAGAAATAAGGCCAATGGGCGCCGTCAAAAGATCAAAACGAGGATCGGAAGAAGTGAGTAAATCTGACACCACGTAAGATTTATTATTATGACCCTTTGTTACAATTTGATCAGTGCCTATCCAGTCTGCGGGTAGTTTACCCTGTTCAAAATCTTCTTTGAATGGGAAGGTAGTATTTGTTTTAAAAGTAAAATAGGCGGTATCGTTATGTGTTAAGGAGGATTCCCCCACTATCCAGGCTTTTACATTATAAGTTCCTGGTTTTGAAGAATCAAATCCTTGTTTGAAAGTAAAAGGTTTATTTTGGCCACTATTTACAGTCAAAGTTGAGGCTGATTCCGTAACAATAGGACCACCATTTATTTGATAGGCAAGATTTAGACTAGTCAAATTAGATTTTCCAATATTTCCAATATTTAAAATGACGTTATCGGTGATATTTTCACAAACTGATTTTCTGCTGTTTTTAACATTTAGAGCGACTAAATCGAAGTTAGAAGCAGAAATATTTATGTTGTCAAGAAGAACTCCTTCTCTTTGAACACCAAGATCACTGTTAAAAACAAATCTAATTTTTATTTTAGGATTACCCGCAACTCCAGGAAGAACGTGAGCAGCTAAGAACCAACCATCTGCTTGACCATTTCCATTCCAAAGCCATCTTTCAGCATCATTGTACCAGTTTGTTCCTGTTGTTGGAGTGCCCAATCGAAGCCATGATTTTCCATCGTCTTTTGAATATTCAATCCAAAGACCGTCACAACAACGTTCGATATCTATTTGGGCTCTAAAGGATAATATGGGATCCTGAGCTAGTTTTGAGAAATCAAAACAAGGTGAATTCAAGTAAGAAAGTTCGTTTGATTTATGATTGCCATTTAAGTTGGTTCCCCATGATTTAATGCCGCTAAAAGCATTTCGAAGGGCAGATCCGTTAGGAGTACCTAGTTCCCAACTATTAAACTGACTTTTTGCATCAACCGTCCAACCTGTAAATTTTTCTTCCAGGGTAGTTAGATATGGAAAGGTGGTAATGGTTGGAATACTTATCACTTTAGCGGTTATACTATCGTTTTTAACATCACCGTCTTTTTCTATTTGTGTCCAGGCTACGATATTATATTCACCGGGAGCAGAAAAGTTAAAGGGTTGATCGAAAGCAGTAGTATTAGCACTATCAACACCAACAACGCCCGTATAAAAACCATCTACGGGTCGATTTATGGGAACATCTACCCGGTTTATCTGGTAACCGTAAGGAATTAAAGACTGAGGTTCGCCACCATAATTAAAAATAGCTACTTTCACGGAATCATTACCTAATCCGCAGTCAGAAAAAGGTGCTACGAGACTTGAAATTCCCAAATCTAATTTCCATCTGGTTTCAATGCTAAAAGGTCCAGTGGGTCGGCTGGTATCTCCTGCCGGACAAATGCTGGCAAGGGAGTAAGTGTAAATAGTATGTTCGCTCAACTTACTTAATAAGGTATCATTTTTTGTGATTCGGAAGGTATCTGCACTGAGAATGGGGGAATTTTTAAAAAGAAGTAAGGTTGAAGTTGCCCCAGATACAGACTGCCAGCCTAGATTGGCCGTTTGAGAACCAATGAAACCAGGCTTTACAAAAAAACTGGGGGGTGCCGGACAGGAAGGGCACAAAGCTAAATTTTTATAAACGATGCCCGCTGTTGGTAGCTTTCCTTTTTGAGAAAATAAGACAGAATCACGCTCATTTCGCAGTTCGTATTGAATTTCTTCATCGTAAAGACCCGTATTAAAGCGTATAGTTATGGAATCTCCTTTATAGATTTGAAGATAAAAAGTTTCTTTACTTCCAGTTTGTAAGGTAAATCGGTTCACTTTATTCCCAACAATTATGTCTAAGGAAGCATCATTCCAGCCATCGAGACCCAAGTCAGCGCACTCGAGTTTATAGGTGCAGGCAGGGGTATTTTGCCCCATTAACCATACGTTGCAAAATAACGAAAGTAGAAAAAGCAAGTAGCTGGATGTCAATTTCATATATTTTTAATTAAAGGTCTTCCCTGTTGAACGAATGTACAAATGTTAAAAATAACATTTTAAAAATTTAAATGAAGCAATTTAACAATAATCACTGTTGAAAAATAATGCATTAATCAAAAGACCTTTATTTTAAACCTTTTTAGTATGAAATTGTTTAGCAACGAAATCAAAGGTATTGGCTGTATATTCTATTGTTGATTTGGAAAAACTTACGGGTGTCAAGGCACACACTATCCGTATTTGGGAACAACGATATGGGGTAATTACACCCAAGAGAACGCAGTCCAATATTAGATATTACCAAGATGATGATTTAAAGCAGTTGTTGAATATTGCCATTTTAAATAAAAATGGTCATAAAATTTCAAGAATAGCTCAGATGCAACCGGATGAAATCAATGAAACTGCCGCTGCGCTCTCTTCCATTGATGTTTCTTATGGGGCCCATTTAGATGCGCTAACGATAGCCATGATTGAAATGGATGAGTTGAAGTTCGACAAAATTGTCAATACCCACATCCAACAACTTGGTTTTGAACGTGCTATGACCGAGCTCATTTATCCGTTCCTGGACAAACTTAGTATTCTATGGTTAACAGGTTCCATAAGCCCCGTGCAAGAAAATTTTATAAGTTTTTTAATAAGGCAAAAAATTATTGCTGCCATTGACCAGCTTGATCCGTCTGACCATACAACAAGTAAAAAGTGTCTTCTTTATCTGCCAGAGGGCGAGAAACAAGAGCTTAGTTTGTTATTCATACAATTCATGTTAAGGGTCAGAAATTATAGAGTTGTTTATTTAGGGCATGATATTTCAATAGCTGAATTAAAAGTAGCCTGTGGAATAGTAAAGCCAGACTATGTTTGTACGATGATAACCTCGTCCTTCGAAACGGTGTCCATACAACAATATGTAAATAATTTATCGAATGAAATATTTAATTGTCAAATTTTGTTGAGCGGGTACCAGGTTAACGCACAATCTATAGAACATGGTAAAAATATTCACAAAGTTCAAAGTCTGGAGCAACTGATAAATATAATATCAGAACAAGAAATTAAAGCCTAATAGTTTCCACTGATTTTTTCAAAATTTTATGTTATTTTTAATGATTGTACAGAATATTACAATCTTAATTCATAAAATCGGAAATTTATATCAGATGAAGCCAACCAGATTATTTGATTACATTCATTATCAAATGGCACATTATCCACTGGAGCGATGTATGGGTGCCAAAAACGAACAAGGTGTGTTCGATTTCCTTTCCACGGAAGAAGTAGTTGATTTAGCTAATAAACTGAGTTGCGGTTTATTGAAATTAGGCGTTGGAAAGGGAGATAAAATTGGCGTTGCCGTTTATCAGAATCGACCAGAATGGGTTATTCTTGACATTGCGATTCAGCAAATTGGAGCAATAAACGTTCCTGTTTATCCTACTATCAGCAGTAATGACTACGTTTATATCTTTAATGACTCCGAAACAAAAATTTGTTTTGTTGGAAAATTAGACCTTTATGACAAGGTAAGCATAGCGCAAAAAGAGGTTCCGTCTCTTAAAGAAATTTATACCTTCGACCCACAGGATGGACGTCCATTTTGGAAGGATATTTTGACAGATGAAGGAATGGATCGGTTGGAAGGTTTGAAAAATGAAGTTAAAGCGGAAGATTTATCTACTATTATTTACACTTCTGGTACAACGGGTGTTCCAAAAGGGGTAATGCTTTCACACCACAATATTATTTCTAATGTGGAAGCTGCTGCAGCCATCATTCCTGTTCAAAATGGAGATAAAGTTTTAAGTTTTCTTCCTATTTGCCATATTTTTGAAAGGGCAGCTTCATATCATTACCAGTTAAGGGGCGTTTCTATCATTTTTACAGGAACAGATAATTTAGGGGGCGAAGATGGAGATTTGAAAATGGTTCAACCCCATTTCTTTACCACCGTTCCCCGGTTATTGGAAAAGGTTTATGAGAAAATTTATAATAAGGGCTTAGCTCTTTCGGGGGTGAAGAAAAAATTGTTCTTCTGGGCTCTTTCTTTAACAGAAGATTATGCTTACCATAAACCTATTGGTGGATTTAAAGGAAAGATAGCAGATAAACTTATTTTTAGTAAGTGGAGAGAGGCTTTAGGTGGAAATGTTAAAGGTATTGTTACCGGTGCGGCACCATGTCCATTAAGAATAGCTCAGGTGTTTTCAGCTGCTGGCGTTCCCATTAGAGAAGGTTACGGTCTTACAGAAACTTCACCTGTTTTAACGGCTAGTACGTTTGAAAAGGGTGGCGCACTATTGGGTACCGTGGGAAAAGCCGTTCCAGGAGTAGAGATCTTTATAGATTCCTCAGACGGTAATTATAGAGAAAATGAAGGTGAAATATTAGCTTCAGGTCCAAATATCATGATGGGTTATTACAATAAACCTGATGCAACTGCTGCTGTTACTAAAGTAATCGATGGGAAATCATGGTTCTGTACAGGAGATGTCGGTAAATTTATTGAAGGTCCTGAAGGTGGAGCATTTCTTAAAATTACCGATAGGAAAAAAGAACTGTTGAAAACTTCAGGTGGTAAGTATGTCGCTCCAGCTCCAATCGAAAATAAATTTAAGGAATCATTCCTTATTGAACAAATGATGGTAGTAGGAGATAGTCAAAAATTTGTGTCAGCGTTAATCGTTCCGGCAGAGGAAGCTTTAAAAGATTGGTGCGGAAATAACGATTTACCTTGGACTAATTTGTCAGACATGGTTCAAAAGACGGAAATTATTGAGCTTTATCAATCTATTATTGATGAAATGAATCAGGAATTTGCTCACATTGATCAGGTTAAGAAATTTAAATTATTGATTGATCCATGGGAACCTGTTAAAAAGGATGGCACAGAATCGGAATTAACGCCTACAATGAAACTAAAAAGAAGGGTTATTTTAGATAAATATGCCGAACAAATTCAACAAATTTATAAGGATTAAAAAAAAAGCCGGTAAGAATCTTTCTTACCGGCTTTTTTTAATCACCTATTCTAATCCCAATTGATTATATTGGTATATGTAAACGACTAGTGAGAAAAAAAGCGCTAATGTTATAAAGAAATACAACATAAAATATCCCTTCTTTCCTGCGTTTTTTACTGAGGACATAATAGTAGTGTTTATAAATGATTAAAAGAACTTACTGCGATTATCCTTAATAGAGGCTCCGTCTTTAAGCACCTGCGTGATTTTACTGTTTACCTGACTACGATAGGTGGAAACCATGTTTCTCTTCGTGGTTACTAATTCTGTAGCTGCTGAAGGTGCTGCTTTAGTTATTATTTTCGCAACATATACACCTGAATTACCTACCACTGGGGCAGTAACATCACCTGTATTATAACGGAATAATTTACCTAATAACTTTGGCTCACTTCCTACGCCAGAAATCACCGGATTGGCAAAGGTAATTCCATTGGCCGTATCAATAGGTTCTCCAAAGCTACTGGCTAATGATTCTATTGATTTCCCTTTCATTTTTGAAGCAATCAAAGCACCTTTCTTTTCATTAATTACTAAGGCTTCAATGTCCTTCTTTATTTTTTCAACAGCAGGTAAACCCTCTTCAATGACATCCTCTAAGCCAATTAGTACGTATTTATTGTCAAAATAAAGATTTTCATCTCTGTAAACATATACTTGCGGAGAAACGGATTCCAAATCTGCATCGAAAGCCCAACGAATGATATCACGTGATTGTACTCCTGCGCCTAATGGCCCTAAGAAGAACTCGTTTTTACCCATTGGAGTAGATGTTTCTATTTTGATGTCCTTATTTTTTGCCAGGTTTGCTTTCAAGTCTGCCACCGATTTACTTTTATTTAGTATGACGGACACTTTATTATATGCTTCTTTCTGGGTAGCTTCAGAAGGAATAATGTTAGAAACGAGAGAGGCAATTCTGATACCTATTTCGTTTTTATCATATTTCTTTCCAGTTACTTCTACCAAGTGCACACCGAATTGAGTAGTTACAGTGTATAACTTACCAGATTCAGCTTGAAAGAAGATCAAATCATTATATTCTGCAACCATCTGACCAGGAGCTGCATAACCTAGATCACCACCCTTCGTTGACGTTGCATCGCTACCAAATTGTGCAGCCATGGCTTCAAATGTAGCCTCTCCTTTCTCAATAACCTGCTTTAAAGAGTCGATGGTTCTCTGCGCTAAAAAAGCGCTGTTTGCATCCGTAGCTTGAATAAGAATGTGCCTTGATTTAACAGAGTCCGGAAGTGCTTTTTTGTCAATCATTTTAACTACGCGATAAGCGCCGGACTCAGTATAAGGACCAAAAACGGCACCCTCGGATAAATTGAAAATGCTATCGGCAAACATTGGATTAATTTCTGATTTCTTTACATAAATCGGAGACATTACCCCTCTGTTTTGTTCGATGAAGTTGGTGTCATTAGATGCTTCTCTAAACTGCTTAGCCAAAGTACTTATTTTACCGTAGATATCTGCCGTATCAGCTTTTGAAGGAAAAACATTATAGATAGCATAGGCTATTTTTCTACGTTCTTCTTTGTTCGTATATTTCTTTTTGTTTTTTTCAAGATAGTTTTCATAATCCTGATCAGAAAGAGAAACTTCGCTATTATCAATATTGTCGAAAGGCACCTTTACATAGGCAAACTGGAGAAAACCAGAACCTTCAGAGAATAATAATTCAGCCTGCCAGTTTGGTGTGTAAAATCCATTAGCAACTAAAGAAGTTAACTTTCGCTGAAGTCTTTCTTTAATTACTTCACCTTCCTGGATTGCCCAATAAGAACGCATTTGTGGTTCAAGTGTGTTAGATTCAATCATCTGACGAACCTGATTTAACTGCTCTCTGTTAACCTGGCCAGTAGTTTGGTCACCAAAACGTTGGGTTATAACGGGACTTGGTTCAAGACCGAATTGTAAATCAAGCAGTTCGGCACGACTTACACCTAATCCCAATTTGTCTGTTTGCTCTGAAATCAAGATTTTTTCAACGAAATAATTCCAAATATTTTCTCTGCGTGCGAAAACATCACTGGTAGAACCTGAGTATAAAATACTTTCCGTTCTGTTGAACTCATTTACGTCAATTTTTTGACCGTTAATTTTAGCCAGTACAGGTTGTGAACTGCCAAATACACTTGTTTGCCCTGATGTCATATCCATTAGAATGAAGCCACCTAAGCCCAAAGCTATCAGGATAATTAATATCCAACTACCTTGTTGTCTGATTTTACTAATCAATGCCATGTTTATCGGTATTGTTTTTTGTCTTAAAAATTCAATTGCTCACCCAAAAAAATGTAAAATTCAGGAAAGGTTTGCAAAAATACAGATTCTGTGCTTAATCTAAAAGTCAGATTGTTATTTTTTCGCAAATCTTTCCCTAATCTTGCGTAAAGATTGCAAAAATAATCAGAGGAAACTATTTATTCTGGACAAATAAATTGAAAACCTACCCCATGAATGGCTTCAATTTTAATGCGGGCATCAGTGGCTAAGTATTTTCTTAGTCTCGAAATGAAGACGTCCATACTTCGGCCCAAAAAATAATCATCATTTCCCCATACATCAATCAACAATTGAGACCGTTTAATGAGCTGATTAGCGTGTCTGGCAAAATAATTTAATAGCTCTGCTTCTTTACTTGTCATTCTTTTAATAGTGCCATCCAAAGAAATTAGAGAAAGATTTTTTTTATCCAACGTGTAATAACCTATCTGAAGGACTTCGGTGGTATCGGTTTCTTTTTGTATTGCCTTTCTTTTTAAAAAAATTTGAATTTTTAAAATCAGCTCTTTGATTTGAAAAGGCTTTATCATATAGTCGTCAGCGCCAATCTGTAATCCATGTATTCTGTCTTCAGAAAGGGAACGTGCACTTAAAAATAAAATGGGAATAGACTCTGAGTACGTTCTAATTTTTGATGCTATCTCAAATCCGTTCAATCCAGGAAGATTAATGTCAAGAATGACCAGGTCGAAAGAGGTAAATTCTTTTAAAGTACCCGCTTCAGTGCCTGATTTTAACCATTTTATATCATACCCAGCATCTTCAAGTTGATCTGCAGTTAACAGACCCAAAGATTCATCGTCCTCAACATACAAAATTTTGGGCTTCATACAATTGATTTTAAAGGGATTAACAGATTTATTACGGTACCGTCCAATGGTAAGCGGTTCTTTATATTCACTTTCCATTTATGTGCTTTACAAACTTCCTTCACATAATAGAGCCCAATACCAAATCCTTTCACCTCAGAAATGGAATGAGTTGGCACCCGAAAAAATTTGTCAAAAACTTTATCTTTAAAATCTTTAGGAATGCCAATACCGTGATCTATGATGCTTATAATGAGCGTCTGTTTCGTTTTTTCTGCTTTTAACAACGCGTAAACTTTCTGTGTTGAAAATTTTGCTGCATTGTCTAAAAGGCTGCTTAAGGTATTCGTCAGGTGAAATTTGTCTGCAATAATTTCTATATCATCTGATGAATATTCAAATTCCAGGCTGCCACCTAAATTCTGAAACCTAATAGATTCTGCACTTACAATTTCTTTTAAAAAAGGGATAATCTGGATGGTTTCCAGCTTTAGATTAAAACCATTGTTTTCAAATCTAGCTAATTGAAGGAGTCTTTCAATGTGTTCATTTAAACGTAAATTCTGATCTTTTATTATTTTTGAATATCTTAATAGTCTCTCGTTTTCTTTAATTCGTTGATGGTTTAAAAAATAATCTGTTGCAATCTGAATAGAGGCTATGGGTGTTTTGAATTCATGTGTCATGTTGTTAATAAAGTCTTTTTGCTGTTCAAATAACCATTTTTGCCTTATGATAACAAAAAGGGAATATGAAAAGAAGACGATAGTTACAAAAAGAATAACCGAAAAGAAGAGAACGACTTGAAATTGACCCCATAAAAAACTGGATCTACCAGGAAATTTAACAGCAAAATAATAGGTGAAGGCGTGATAGCCAGGCATTGATTTACTTATCTCAGGGGCTTTTTTTGCAGGCTCGTATGCACAATACGCACCATACACCATTTCATCGGTGCTACAATCAAAAATGGCGTATTCAAAATCGAGGTTAACCGTTAATGCTTCAAGTTCTTTCCGGAGATAAAATTCAAGCAAATTGGCATCAATTTCAAAAGCAATGTTTACAAGATAATAATTGGCGCTTCGCTTGCGGATAATATTACCGGTGGGTAAAACTGTCCCATTTGCCACGGCTAATGATTCAGCTACTCTGCGAAGTGCCAAATGAATTTTTTGATTTACATCAGATTCATTTGCCGTCCAGGTTGTAATGCCCCAATAGGTTTGAACAGCCAAAATACCAACAATGGCTATCAAGCCCAGCCAAACAATCCTAATGACTTGAAGGTCTCGCATTGATTTTATATTTTAACCATAAAATTGTTTAATTTTGCAGAAAAAAGGATTTTGAGCAAAATACGACCGATTTTTTTAATCTTGCTTTTTTCCTGTCTTTTGTTTTCGCAGGGGATATATTCTTTTGCTCAAGAGCGAAATCCTTTTGAATTAACTTACAGGGAAGGAGCCAAAGATTCTGTAAAGCAGGTTTCTGAAAATCCATTTGATAAATTAAGTCCTGTTAAAGAAGTATCAACAGAAGAGGTATTAGTAAAGCCGTTGTTAACAGAACAATCTACTAATTTCTTCCTCTTAATTACCCTTTTATTGTTGTTAGCCCTTTTGCTAACCTTTTTGCGTTCCTTTGCTATTGCTTCTGTAGGTGCTTTGGGTACGGACAATCTGTTTAATTTTTTATATCGTGAAATGTCTGGAAGAGGGGTTCTACCTTATGTATTGTTATATATTTTCTTTTTTATTAATTTAGGTATATTTTGTCATTTTTCATTGCCTGTCCTTTTAAATAGTTTACACACTACATTTACACTAAATTATTACATAGTATTTTTTTTCCCTTTCATTCTTTTAGGAGTAAAGCACTTATTACTGACATTTATCGGATTTATATTTCCTGTTAAAAAGGAAATGGACAGATACCAGTTTTTAATGGTAGTCACTGGTATCTCCATGGGTTTAATTATAGCCCCGGTTAATATATTTTTTCCCTATTTGAATGAAGAATGGAAACAAATATTCATTTTAGTTGCCTTGATATTTATAGGCCTCATTTTATTATATCATTATTTAAGAGGACTAACATTAGGTGTAAGATTTATTGGTTCGCATCAGTTCCACTTTTTATTGTATATTTGCACCGTTGAAATTGCACCAGTTCTTATTTTGGTAAAATTGATTATCAATTCCTTATAAAAACGGATGAACACAGATCAAATTATAAATTCTAATTCAGAACCAACAATGAATGAAACGTTTATTGAAGGTTACCAGGAGGTTAAGTGTATTTTAGTTTCACAACCTAAGCCTGCTGATAAGTCGCCTTATTATGAATTGGAGAAAAAGTACAATATTACTATTGATTGGCGATCTTTCATTCACGTAGAGCCAGTATTGGCGAGAGATTTCAGAAAAAGCAGGGTTCGTATTGAAGATTTTTCCGCTGTCGTTCTGACCAGTAAAAATTCGGTAGATCATTTCTTCCGGATGGTTGAAGAAATGAGAGTTAAATTATCGCTGGACTTAAAATATTTCTGTCTCACTGAGGCTATTGCCAACTACCTTCAAAAATTTATAGTCTATCGGAAAAGAAAAGTATTCGTTGGAAATCGTGGGATTGAGGACTTAAGTCAAGCAATTAAACGAAATAAAACAGAAAAATTTCTGGTTCCGTGTTCTAATCTTGGAGCGAAAGATGTGTGTAAATATTTAGATGAAAATGAATTGGATTGGCAAGAAGCCATTATGTTTAATACGGTGAGTTCCGATTTGTCTGATTTGAGTGACGTTACTTATGACATACTGGTTTTTTTCAGTCCTCAGGGAATTGAATCGTTGTACGAAAATTTTCCAGATTTCAAGCAAAATGATACCAGAATTGCCGTATTTGGAAATTCTACCAGAAGAGCCGTAGAGGAAAGGAATTTAGTGGTAAATATACAGGCTCCGTCCATCATTTCACCCTCCATGACGGCTGCTTTAGATCAATATCTTCAAAAATCTAATAGGTTAGTCGGGTAATTACTATTTCCATGAAGACGGACTGGGTAAGGGATTTAACAGAGAAGCTGGCCAATGGCTCTTTACCTGGACAAACGGCTCATAGGAAAATGGTTCACCCACATCGTTTTATGGAGTTTCCCCCAGACAATGCGAAATTGGCTGGTGTCATGGTTCTTTTTTATCCGAAAGAAAGTGAATGGCAAATGGTTCTAATAGAAAGACAATCATTTGATGAAAGGGATCAACATAAGGGTCAAATATCATTCCCAGGCGGAAAATTCGATCCATCCGATGCTGACTTATCCAACACAGCCATAAGAGAGACGCAAGAAGAAATTGGCGTTTTCTCCCAATACATTCAAATTCTCGGATCTTTAACGCCCATTTACATTTCCGTCAGTAATTTTCATGTTTTTCCATATATTGGTATAATGAATTTTGCGCCAATTTTTAAACCTCAATGGTCAGAGGTAAAGGAAATTATAGAAATCCCCATCCTCGATTTGTTAAATCCAGCGTATCAAAAATTATCAGATATTCAAATACACAAGGATTTTGTATTGAATGATGTTCCCTGTTTTAATATGAAGGAAAAGATAATATGGGGTGCGACGGCGATGATTATTAGTGAAATTGCAGACTTAATTTCTCCTTACAAAGCTATATTATGAGTGATGATATTAAAAAACCTTTGGGTACTAATATTCCTATTCCTAAAGAATTAATAGGAAAGCAATTTTACACCCAGGAGGAAATGGTTATGAAATCGACTAAACTAGATAAACTTTTTTTTGGTATCCCACTGGAGAGTACGCTTCAGGAAAATAGAGTTCCTCTTGTTCCCGCCTCTGTAGCAACCCTGGTGGCACAAGGTCATCAAGTTATTATTGAAAGAGGTGCAGGGTTAAAAGCTCATTTTTCAGATAGAGATTATGCGGAGGCTGGAGCAGAAATTGCAGAAAAAAGAGAACAGGTTTACAAGGCAGCCGTTGTTTTAAAGGCAGCACCTCCTACCATTGAGGAAATCGATTTGATGTTTGCCAATCAAATTCTTATTTCTCCCCTACAAATGCCTACTTTAAGCGCTACGTATTTTCATAAGCTAAGACAAAAAAAGGTATTGGCGCTGGCTATGGAATATATAAAGGATGAGTCTGATACTTTTCCCTTGGTGAGTATCATGAGCGAAATGGCAGGCATTGAAGCTATGCTTACAGCGGCAGAACTTCTTTCAGTGAATGCAGGGGGAAATGGCGTGCTTTTGGGGGGTATTTCGGGGGTTCCCAGTGCAAAAGTGGTTATACTCGGTGCAGGTATTGTTGCTGAATATGCTTCCAGAGTGGCCATTGGTCTCGGTGCCGAGGTGAGAGTTTTTGATAACGATATCTATAAATTGAAACGCCTTCAAAATCAAGTCGGCAGACAATTATATACCTCTTCACTCAATCCAATTTATTTGCAGGAAGAATTGGTTTCCGCTGATGTCGTTATTGGAGCTATACACTCAAAATCGGGGCGTACCCCTGTTATTGTGAGTGAGGAAATGATACAAAAAATGAGGCCTGGTGCGGTAATTATCGATGTTAGTATAGACCAGGGTGGCTGCTTCGCTACTTCAGAAGTTACTACCTTGCAGACGCCCTCATTTATCAAATATGGCGTCATTCATTATTGTGTACCAAATATTACCTCAAGAGTACCAAGAACGGCATCAATGGCCATAAGTAACATACTAACACCCATTTTACTTCATGCCGCCTCCGCAGGGGGCATCGAATCATGGTTGTTTAATAACCCTGGCTTACGTCACGGAGTTTATACCTATAACGGCTATTTATGTAATGCTTATCTTGGAGAAAGATTTGATATGAAAGCAACCAACCTGGACCTTATTATTACCTCACAAGGTTAAGGAGTTACTTACAAATTTAATCCCTCAAGAAGTTTAGCTAAAGAAACTTTTGATCTGACAATTTCCTCAACTTCGGCAATGGTTAATCGCTCCTGCTGCAGGGTATCCCTGTCGCGTAGCGTAACGGTGCCATTTTCAAGGGTATCAAAATCAACGGTTAAGCAAAAAGGTGTACCGATAGCATCCTGACGTCTGTAACGACGACCGATAGCATCTTTTTCATCGTACTGGCAAGAGAATTCTTTTTTTAATTTATTGTAAATCGTTTTTGCGGCGCTGGTTAGTTCTTCCTTATTTTTCAAAAGGGGTAAAATGGCAATTTTAACGGGCGCTAAAGCTGGGTGCAATTTTAGAACTACCCTGGTTGATTCCTTGCCGTCAGCATCGGGAATAATTTCTTCGCAATAGGCATTTGATAACATGGCAAGAAACATACGATCGCAACCAATAGAGGTTTCAACAACGTAGGGCGTATAACTTTCATTAAGTTCAGGATCAAAATACTGTAATTTTTTACCTGATAATTCTTGATGGCTCTTTAAGTCAAAATCAGTACGGGAATGTATTCCTTCCAGCTCTCTGAAGCCAAAAGGAAACTCAAATTGAATATCAACAGCGGCATTGGCATAATGAGCCAGATTGTCATGGTCCTTAAATCGCAATTTATTCTGCGATGTTCCCAATGCTAAATGCCATTGCATTCTAAACTTTTTCCAGGTATCATACCAGGTTATTTCCTCGCCTGGGCGGATGAAAAATTGCATTTCCATCTGTTCAAACTCTCTCATACGGAAAATGAACTGCCTGGCGACAATTTCATTTCTAAAGGCTTTTCCAATTTGAGCTATACCAAAAGGAACTTTCTGCCTGGTGGTTTTTTGAACGTTTAAGAAATTTACAAAAATACCCTGTGCCGTTTCAGGCCTGAGGTATAATTTACCCTCTTCGCCAGAAATGTTACCCAATTGAGTATAAAACATGAGATTAAATTGCCTTACCTCAGTCCAGTTCTTAGAACCATTATCAGGATCGGTAATTTCCTCGTCTGCGAGAATAGCCCCTAATTCAACCATATTCCCTTCGCGCATAGCATTAGCCAGCCGGGTAGCTAAATTCGTTGCTTTTTCCACATTGGCTAAAACTCTTTCGTTTGTTTTTCTGAATAACGCTTCATCAAAATTTTCACCAAAGCGCTTTATTGCCTTTTCAACCTCTTTATCAGCTTTTGCAATATACTTATCAATCTGATCTTCAATTAAAACATCGGCACGATATCTCTTTTTACTGTCCTTATTATCAACGAGAGGGTCATTAAAGGCATCAACATGCCCGGAAGCTTTCCAAATCTTCGGATGCATGAAAATAGCGGAATCCAATCCTACAATATTTTCCTGCATTTGAACCATTGCTGCCCACCAGTATTGTTTAATATTGTTTTTTAGTTCGACACCATTTGGACCATAATCATATACGGCACTCAGGCCATCATAAATTTCACTTGAAGGATAAATAAATCCATATTCCTTTGCGTGTCCTGTGATTTTTTTAAATAAATCAACTATTTCCTGTGCCATTGGATTGGTTTTAAACAAAATAAACTAAAAAAGCGTTGCAAAAGTACATTAAAACACAGTAATATAATGAAACAATCTCTCCAATTTTCTTATTTGTTTTGCTTTCTGGCATTCGCATATCCCCATTCACTGGGTGCTCAAAAAGCTATTTCGGTGGAATCTTTTTCGGAATTAGTGTTGACAGGAAGTATGAATGTTGAACTTAAAACCGCTGATAAAGAGGAAGTAATTATTGAAACAAAGGGAATAGAAGTCGAAGATATTGGTGTGAATGTAAAAGGAGGTGTTCTTAGAATAAATGCGTTGAAAGCATTTAAAAACAAAAATATTGAAATAAATATAACCATATACCATAAAAATTTATTCGAAATTTCGGCATCTGCAGGCGCTATTGTCAGAAAGGAAGAGACTTTAAATGGAGATAAACTTGATTTGGACGCCTCGAGCGGAGCAAAAATTTCAATCGATGTCAATGTTAAATCTTTAAAAGCTTTTACCGCATCTGGAGCAAGTCTTTTGTTGAGCGGTAAAGTGGAATCAGGGCAATTAACGGCGGCAACGGGAGGAATGATAGACGGTAAGAAATTGGAAGCTGAACGTGCTTACGTGGTTTCTTCAACGGGTGCAAGCATTTTGGTAAAAGCTATTTCAGAGCTTGACATTCGATCAAACACAGGGGGAAATGTAACCTACTATGGCACACCCGTGAAGAAAACCATTAAAAAAGTAATGGCTGGTGAGGTTGTTAATGAATACTAGTTCGTGCCAACAAATGGATTATGCTTTTTTTCATAACCAATGGTAGTGAATTCTCCGTGTCCTGGCCAGACTACCGTGTTTTCGGGTAATCTAAATAACTTTTCCCTAATGGATTCTATGAGTAATTTGTGGTCGCATCCGGGTAAATCAGTTCTTCCGATACTTTCTCTGAACAGTACATCGCCGGCAATTAGGAACTGATCTTTTTCACAGTAAAAAGATAAGCTTGCCGGAGAATGCCCTGGTGTTAAAATGGTTTTTAATACGCTGTTTCCAAAGGTTATCTCATCTCCTTCATTTAAAAAAGTGTTGGCCACAGGTGATGGTTCTGTGTAGGGAATGCCATATCGGGCGGCAACAATGGCACCCTTTTCAAGCATTCCAAGTTCTCCTTTGTGTATTTCCAGGGGCAAATTAAAATGTTCTGCTACAAATTTATTTCCTAATATATGATCTATGTGACAATGGGTGTTAATGAGTCTGACTGGCTTTATTTCCAATTTATTAAGAATTTGCAGCAATTCATTTTTTTCCTGTTCGTTAGAACAACCGGGGTCAAATATAACGCCTTCGCCCGTTTCATCATAAACGATGTATGTATTTTCCTGAAACGGATTGAAAGTTAAAAAGGTAACATTAGTCATGACTGATGGATTAAAATATGTAAAGTTAGGTTGTCAAGTAACAAAGATTAAACACATAGGGTAAATAATTGTTAAATTTAATGTACAAATGATTAGCTTTGGAATAACCACCTCACTCTCATATTTCTTCTAAATGATTTAACAGAGCAACCAATATGAATAATACGAAGCTTTTTATCGGTTTGGTATGTTTTTTACTTTCCACTTCTTCCCTTTTGTCGCAGGGAACGCAGGTCGAATTTGGGAAAAATAGAGTTCAATATCATCGTGATTTTGATGAATGGTCTCAGTATGAGAGTGATAATTTTGTTGTTTTTTGGTACGGAAGGTCAAGGAATATTGGGGAAGCAGTAGTTCAATTGGCAGAATATGATTTTGACGAAGTGCAACGCAGTTTAGAACACAGGATGAATGAAAAGGTCCAGATAGTAGTTTATGCTGACCTTACTGACTTCAAACAAAGTAACATAGGCCAAGAGGAGGTTTTTGGCAATGTAGCGGGGCAAACTAAAATTATTGGAAATAGTCTTTTTGTTTATTACGACGGTGACCATTCTCATTTAAGAAAGCAAATAAGAGAGGGTATTGCCTCCGTTTATTTAAATACCATGTTGTTTGGCGCTAATTTTCAGGAAGTAATTCAAAATGCTGTTTCATTGAATCTGCCTCTTTGGTTTACTCAGGGTTTAGTTGCCTACTTAGGTGAACCATGGAATACGGATGTGGATAATGCACTGAGAGAGGAAATGTTAGACCCAAAGTTCAAAGGTTTTGGCAGCCTCGCTTCTTCAAATCCAAGATTAATGGGTAATGCGCTCTGGTATTTTATAAGAACGCAATATACGCCTAAAACCGTGTCAAATTTACTCTATTTGACCCGTATAAATCGAAGCGTTGAAGGTGGATTCCAATATGTTATGGGTGTTTCTTTGAATGAGATTGTTTTGCGTTGCGAACGTTTTTTCCTCGAAAAATATAAAGCTGATCAGGTTGCCAGGAAAGCGCCCCCACCTTCTACGATACCGATAAAAAACAAAAAGCAGTTCCCTGTGACAAAAGCCAGTATTTCTCCTAATGGGCGTTTTATGACCTATCTGACAAATGACAAGGGCAAGATTAAACTCCATATGCAAGAGGTGACTGGGGAAAATAGAACGCTTATTTACAGACAAGGTGTTAGAAATGTATTTCAAGCCACAGATTACCAGTATCCCTTGGTTTCCTGGTCGCCATCGGGAAAAGAATTGGCTATCCTCACTGAAAAAAAGGACAAATTATCTCTGGGAACGTATAATATTGAAACAAAAAAATTAACGAAAGAACCTTTAGCTGAACAATATCAGCGTATCTATAGCATGGATTTTTACGATCCTTTCACCTTGTTATTTAGTGCCGACGTAAGTAGCCAGGCCGATATTTTTCTCTATTCCATAAGAACGCGCCAAACGCAGAGGATTACTAATGATTATTTTGACGATAAAGATGCGTCAGCAGTAAATATTGGAAATAAGCGGGGTATTTTATTTGTGTCCAACAGAGAGGATAGTCTTTTAAGAGCAGTTAGAAGGGATACTTTACTTCCTTTAAAACCTTTTGATGTTTTTTATTATGATATGGAAACCAGGGGAAATGAATTAGTTCGAGTGACCAATACCCCTTCTGTCAATGAAAGAAAACCTATTGGATTAGATACTACTCATTTTGCTTTTCTAAGTGACCGTTCCGGTATAATGAATAGAGAAACAGGCTTTCTTGAAACGTATATTCATCATATTACCAGACATGTCATCCTAAAAGACGGCATTCATTTGCGATTTGATGCCGATTCTATTCCCAGTGGGTTTGATACAACCCTTATTGATAGTATTTACCTTGAGCCTGTGTATAAAAAGAGAGCCTTTACCGGTCTAAATTCAAATTTTGACAGAAATATTTTAGATCACTACGAAGCAAATGGCCATCAGGTTTATTCGTTAATGTACAGGGAAAAAAAATATCAGATTATCAGTGAGCTGATTGATCCAACAATTTGGGTGAAATCTGCTAAAGTTAGAGGAATGGAAAATTCCTCCCTTCCTGTTTTAGCCTTACCCAATATAACGCCCTCTGGAAGAGAAATAGCAAAGAAATCGGAGATTACCGCGAAGGAAGAAAAACTAGATGAAAGGTATTTATTTCAAACACCTTTTGGTGCGCCGGTTAAGACAATGGAATCTTCAGTTGCTGCTTCAACAGACCAGACACCCTCCGGTTTATTGAGTGGCAATAGTATTTTTCAAAAGCCAGTGTATCGTTTGCGGCCCACGCAGTTAATTCCATACAGAACCCAGTTTCATACCGATTATGTGGTGACGCAAATGGATAATTCTCTATTATTTGGTGGTTTAGATCAATTCGCGGCTACAGCAGATGGTTTTACCGTGCCACCCGCTGGAATGTTAATGAAAGTAAATTTAAAAGATTTATTCGAAGACCATGAATTTGAGGGGGGAATAAGGGTTCCTACCGCATTCAATGGTGCAGAATATTTCTTTCTCTACCATAATAGAAAACATAGACTGGACAAAAGATGGGCCTTTTACATGAAAGATCAAAGGAATAGATCAGATGCAAGCTCATATATTCCGCAAAGAGACAGATATAACATTTTATTGGGTCAATTTACCCTTAGATATCCTTTTGATATATTTAGAAGTTTAAGAGGAAGCGTAACCTTGAGAAGAGATCAAAATGTTCCATTAGCCACAGATGTGGCAAGTTACACCAGTCAAGTTACTGCACAACCAAGGATTGGAGCCAGGTTAGAATATGTTTTTGATAATTCTTTGGAGAAAGGACTTAATTTAAGGTCAGGTGCCAGATACAAGTTTTTTGCTGAATTTGTAAAGAAATTTGACTTTTCAACCAATGCGAACGGCGGGCAGTCTCTAACTTTTAGTAAGGGAGTAATGAGCATTTTAGGCGTAGATGCTCGTTTTTACCAACCAATTCTTAAGCATAGTGTTTGGGCAACCAGAATCGCTGGGGCAACAGTAGCTGGTTCAGAAAAAATATTGTATTTTTTGGGTGGCGTCGACAATTGGTTAATGCCTCAAAGAGATGACGAAATTTCTATACCTCCGGGAAATTTTGCCTTCCAGACACTGGCCGCTAATCTTCGTGGATTCAAGTTGAATACCAGAAATGGAAATAATTATTTACTTATCAATAGTGAATTGAGAGTGCCTGTTGCCAAATACATTTTTAAGAATATATCTTCCCAATTGATACGTAATTTTCAGGTAGTTGGATTCTTCGACGTAGGATCGGCCTGGACAGGCTTTAATCCTTATCGTGCAGATAATCCGTTAAACACCACGACATATAAAGAGGGAGAAACAATTACTGTAACGGTTAACTATTTCCGGGATCCTATTGCTGCGTCTTACGGCGTTGGCTTGCGAACCAAATTATTTGGTTATTTCGTACGTGCTGATTATGGCTATGGGATAGAAACCAGAATAATTCAAAAACCTATTTTGCATGTATCCATGGGTCTGGATTTTTAATTAGGATCGTTTTTTTCGTTTAGCACGTTCTTGCGAATCCAGTTTGGAACTACTATAGCGCCTATAAATAAGTAAATATAGTAACCAAGTATTCGCCAAACGGTTGCTGTTAGGGTAGCGACGGTACTATTGGGTATATAATCGATAAGAAACCCTCCAAATAATACTTCCACAAAGCCTGCTCCACCTGGGGTAGGGCTAAAGAGCGTAATTAAAAACATTGCTTCAAGTCTGGCAAATAATTGAACAAGATCTGTTATTTCTCGGGAAATATCCGGGTTAAACGCCAGTATTACCGCAAGAAGCAATAAAAAACGAGTACTCCAGGCGCCAACAGTTGCTATTAAGGCACGCAAATGCCATTGTCCTGGTTTTATTTTTAATTCTTTGCTTGCCAGTAATATTTCATTGCCAATACGATCTGCATCATTTCTCCATTTTTTAGTGAAGGAGAAACGAGTTAAGGTCAATAATAATTCTTTCATTCTTATAGGACGCAAAAACAAGCCATAGAAAAACAACAGAGTGTAACAAAACATGAACAAGTAAGAAAAAATAAAATAATTGCCCCAACCTCCAAGATCGCTGAAGCCCTGTATACCTGGTCTTATGATGATACCTCCAAAAATAAAAAACAGAATGGGTATGGAAAATAAAAAGAATAAGCCATCCAATACGATGGTATATAAGACAATTGTTGCCGTTTTAGCAAAAGATAGTTTTTCTTTAGCAAGTAAAAAAAAGGCAACGGCTGATCCACCCACGCTCGTAGGTGAAACAGCGGAACTAAATTCCCAGATAAAAATTAATTCAATACATTTTTTAAAACTAAATTCTTTATCACTGAGAGAATACAATCGAAAAGAATACGAGATATGGTGTATGAATAAAAAAACTACGGCAATGCTTAACCAAAATAGCGTGAATCCATTCCATGAAATATTTTTAAGATCCTTCCATTCTACTTGTTTCCATATTAAATAGGCTACTGTAAAAATGCCAATAATGATAGGAATAATAATCTTGTTCAGATGGATAGACTGTAAAATGGCCTCCTCTTTTTTTTCTTCAGGAAAAGGAATATTCTCTTTTTTCATCTTTAAAGGTAGTGAGTTTCTTTTCCCAAAATAAGCATTTAACTTAGCATTTATTTATTTAAAGGTTTTAATTTCAGGGAAATCATTGTTATGGAAACTCATTTACAGCGTTGGCGCTTAATATTAGGAGCGGAAGCAACCCAAGAGGAGTCTCCTTTGCTTGATAAAAACCAGTTGGAAATGGACGCTTTGCTCGCTTCTATTTATGATGCCGATAATATGGGGGCTTTAAATGGCTCTTCCCCTCAAATCAGTAAATGGCTCGGGGATATCAGAAAATATTTCCCAACGCCAGTGGTTCGAATTTTACAAATGGATGCTTTTGAAAGATTGAATTTAAAGCAAATGATTTTAGAACCTGAATTGCTCGGTTCTCTGGAAGTGAATGTCTCTCTGGTTGCTACCTTACTTCAATTAAAAGATGTTTTACCAGAGGAAACAAAAGATACAGCAAAAATAGTTATTCAAAAGTTGATTGAACAATTGAAAAAGGAATTGGCTCAGCCAATGGAACAAGCATATCGGGGTCGTACTAAAAACAATTCAACTAAATCTGCTTTTCCGAAGGGGAAAATAGATTGGAAGAGAACCATTTTGACGAATCTTAAAAACTATCAACCAAAGGAAAATCTTATCATTCCTCAACATTTTTACAGGTTTAATGCCTACACACCTAAATTAAGCAGACTTATTCTTGCCGTAGATCAAAGTGGGTCAATGGCAAATTCTGTCGTTCATGCCAGTATTATTGCCTGTGTGCTCGCTGGAATTCCTTCCTTTAAAACAAATTTGGTTGTTTTTGATACCGATGTGATTGACCTGACGGAACAGTTATTAGATCCTGTTTCATTGCTTTTTTCTGTCCAGTTAGGTGGTGGAACCCATATTGCCAAAGCCCTTAAATATTGTGAGTCTCTCATTTCTCACCCTGCGGAAACAACCATAATACTTATTTCCGACCTTTTTGAAGGAGATTTGTCAGACAATATGTTCGGAATTATTGACAAGTTACAATCAGGTGGGGTGAAATTTATTTCTTTGCTTTCTATTGATAATGATGGGATTCCTTCTTATGACAAAAAAAATGGGAGCAGACTGGCAACCATGGGAATACCTTCTTTTGCCAGTACCCCTCAACAATTTCCAAAATTAATGGCTGCTCTTTTTAATGGTCAAAATATTTCTTCAGCCACTATTTCCTGAAAAACTTTTTTTCGTTCATTTTAGATCTTGGGTGTTGACCCGATGATTTATTCGACTTTATGACATAGTTTAACCCAAATTGACCATTAATACCTTGCGTTTTTTTTGCCATACTTAGCAGAGAATTCCAGTTTTCCAAGGAAGCGAAACATGCTATATTTCCGATATTAATGCCAATATGATTACTTAACTGTATTCGCCCGTTAAGATGGTATTGAACATTACATCCCATATCGAACCATGGGTTCAATGTCACAAGGTACCCAACGCCTGCGGTGGAATGTAGTATCTTATTGTATTTTTCGAAGAATAAATATCCGTTTAAATGACTGCTCTTGGATAAAGAGTATCTTCCGTTCAGGATTAGTTTAGTGGGTAAATGACTGGTGAAAGATTTTTTTTCCCTTAAAGGGGTAAGTTGCGTTTTTATTGAATCAACCCATTTATCAAAATTAGCATCAATGGATTGGCCTCCATCCAGTAGTGGTAATCCTTCAAAAGTAATGGACTTATTCAAAGATATCTGCTCGGCATTTTTCCATAAAATGGTGCCTACATCAATGATTGCTACTGAAAATGAACTTTTTTCTGTTTGATATTGAAACCCAATATCAATGGCAGCACCTAAATTTGCAAAGGGTTGGCTTGTATTTATGGAGGCTGTATTAACTAAATAATTAATTTTTCCAGTTAAGAAATAATCTTCTGGATGGGTATAAATACTTGCCTCACCAATGTTGGTTTTTACACCAGTTAATCCTTCGAGGACTTTAATTTTAAAACCCCAGCTAATGGCTGGATCCGTTTTCCACCTGAATCCCATTTGTAAAAAAAGCTCTTGATATGCCAAGGCATCAAGACGGGACGATAACATTACGTTTTCACCAATAAAGGGTTTGTTACCTTGATAAGCCAGAAGAGCCAATGATTTTGGAAATTGAATCATTGCTCTGCCTACAAATCTATGTCCTAAGGCAATCCAATGATTTTCCCCAGCACTAAATCCAATGGAAAAAGTATTTATTTGTGTCCCAAGGTTAACCCTGTTTATCGTGTCCATAGATTGAATAGCGCTATTAAGATCTATCTCAATACGGTTAAGGGAATCTTTAGAAGAAGATTTGTACAGTGAAAATGGAGACCATTGAATGCCTCCCTGAAGGTGGGGAAAGGATAAAACCAGTTTTTTATTTTTAGGAAAATTTGCCGGGTTCAGTAAATTACCTTGCCATTTTTCGGGAACCAGGTCTAAAGCTAAGGAATATTGACTGAAAACAGGGGAGTAAAAAGGGAACGAAAAGATAAAAGACAAGAGTATGCTTTGTTTTATAATCATAAGAAAGAGGCTTAATAGGTTGCTTGTAAACTTAGGTTCATAGATAATTGCTGCCCCTTTTTTATTTCAATAAATTCTTTCTCGTTTTTTAACGTACTGAGAAATGCGCTTATGATGAAGCGATCTGACGCTCTTAAAGCCTTCATTTGACTTTCAGAAATGGGGAAATCGAAAATTTCTGCCGTTGTATTAAGGGAAGAAGAGGTTTTAGCATTGGATATAATGCCTGGTCCGCCAGTCATTAAAGAATCTAATTTATTTCCTTTGTCATCCATAAAATAACATTGGCCATATATAGACATTGGGATGGAGTTGGTTGAAATAATTCTTACTGTTCCCTTTTTCACTTTCTCGAGTAAACCTAAATTCAAAGGAATAGTATCAGACAATGGATAGTTTCTTAATTTTCCGGCTAAGGGAATAGTAATCTTAGCGGAAACGCTTAATTTGTCATTTCTGTTAATAGACCCCAGTCCATTGGGTAAGTTTTTGGTATTTAAGCCCGCTGTAAGACGAAAATTCAGGGCATTTGCTTTTTTTTCAAATATCGTTTTGACAGGATTTGGAGAGGTGATGGACACGGCAGAATCACGCCGTATCAGTTGGGAGGAGGTAGATATTCCTAAGTTGAATATTTGGTTATTATTAAAGGCGATGAGCGACTCCTTTTTCCCATCGGGAAGACTTATGATAATAGATGGTATAGAAAATTGAATGGGGATGAGAAAATTATGTTCAAAAAATAACTGAACTTCGGGTCGGTCAAAGTTTAAATCACTGGCGTAGAATGGTTTGAGAAAATCAAGAGATTTTTCTATGGTTCTAAAATCTAATTCATATTGATTGAAAGAGGCTTTTATGACCTTCCATGTAGGTTTTGATAGTCTTATCGCCGCATTGCTCAGGGTGAATAATTTTCCAGACCTCCCTTTTGCTTCGTAGGAAAGACTTATTTTTTTATCTTTTATAATTAGAAATTTACCCGACAGGAGAAGAGGATTTAACGCATTGGTAGCAGAAGGTTTTAGTCCGGTGCCACTATAGGCGGGTAAAGTTATAGTTTGGAATAGCTGGTTATTTAAAGAATCTGTAAAAGGAAGTTTTAGGGTAAGGTCTAAAGGTTCGGGGAAGGAATTTTCAAAAAACCACTGTAAATCACCTCCTCCAAATTGAACAGAGACAGGATCTATGCCATTAGGTAACGAAATAGGAAGGATTAAATTATTTTGACTTATTGGAATGAGAGAGGGGAATAAGGCATCTATTTCACCTGTAAACTGAAGAGCGTTGACTTCTTGTAAAACCGTAGTGTAAGAGAAGGCAATAAATCCATTCGCATCGGTGGTAAAAGTAGCGGGTAATTTTAGATTCAATAAAAAGGAAGCTGGCTCAAAAACAGCATTTCCAAGAGGAAAAGCCAATTCAGGAGAGGGGTCTGAGAAATCGATTTCCTTTCCTATATCACAACTGTTGAAAATAATAAAAAAAAGAATAATGCGTATAATAAACATATAGAATCATTTTGAAACCAATGCTCAAAGATAGTCCTAAATAGTATTAGGTGAATGATAAAAGCCGGACAGAAAGGCGCGTTATCCGTTCTCAGAACCTTCTAATATTCTTGCATTTTCAGCGACTTGAAGTGCTTCAATGATGCCATCAATCTGTCCGTCCATAATTTGATCCAGATTGTAAAGGGTTAAATTTATTCGATGATCTGTGCAGCGATTCTGCGGATAATTGTAGGTTCTGATTTTTTCAGAGCGATCACCACTACCTACCAGACTTTTCCTTTGGGCGGCAAGTTCAGACTGTTTTGCTGCAGTTTGTTGATCTAGAATACGTTGATACAGTTTTTGCATGGCAATTTCCTTGTTTTGATGTTGGGAACGACCATCCTGACTTTCAGAAACTATACCTGTTGGGAGGTGAGTAATTCTTATTGCAGATTCTGTTTTATTTACATGCTGACCACCAGCACCACTGGCACGAAAAGTATCAATTTTCAGATCGGCACGATTAATATTAATTTCTTCGTCTTCCCATACAGGAATAATGGCTACGGTTGCAGCTGAGGTGTGAACGCGTCCCTGAGACTCTGTTTTTGGAACCCGCTGAACTCTATGTGCTCCGGATTCAAATTTCAGATGGCCATAAACTTCATCGCCCTGTATTTCGAGAACTATCTTTGAATAACCTCCTAAAACCCCTTCAGTTACATCGAGAACTTCTGTTTTCCACCCTTTGTTTTCCATATATCTCGAATACATACGAAGAAGGTCAGAAACAAAAATGGCTGCTTCGTCACCACCCGTGCCCGATCGAATTTCAAGAATGACGTTTTTACTGTCCGCAGGATCTTTTGGAATAAGCAACATTTTAATTTGCTCCTCTAATTCCAGCTTTCGAGGTAAAAGAACCGATAATTCCTCATGAGCCATTTGGCGCATATCAAAATCATTATCTTTTAACATTTCCTGAGATGTATTGATATTGCCAATAATATCAGCGTATATCAAATAGCATTCAATTAAAGGTTTAAGATCTTTATATTCTTTATTTACTTTTTTATATCGGGAAAGGTCGGAGACTAAATCAGGATTTCCTAATTGTTCCTCTAATTGCTCATACCTGCTATAAATGGCGGTTAATTTATCAATCATAAAGCGATATACAACTTAATAATCTGGTGTGAAATTCAAATCGCAAAACTACGATTTTCCATGGTAAAACGCTATTTGTATTTATTATTTGAGCTACTTTACCATTAAATAATAAAAATATACCGTTTCCTAAAAAAAATATACCGCTTGCGTTTTAAATTACATTTTTTTTTATATCTTTGTTTTGCTTATATAAAAAATACTTACTGCATGGCACTTTTACTTGGTATTGAATCATCATCTGAATATTGTACGGTTTTGTTGTGTGAAAATGGAGAGATAAAATCCATCGTTCAACACACAGAAGCTTTTTCACATGCTGCCGTACTTACCAGAATGATAGAAAGCTGCTTAGCAAAGGTGTCTTTAGATATAAAGGATTTAGAGGGTATTTTTATCAGTATGGGACCGGGCTCTTACACTTCTTTAAGGGTAGGGGTAAGCACAGCTAAAGGTATAGCTTTTGCACAGAATATTCCGGTTATAGCCATTCCTACCTTAAAGATATTAGCCTTAAGTGCATTAAAATATAACCATATAGATGATGCTTTATATGTAGGCATGACTGACGCAAGGAGAATGGAGGTTTATATTGGTTTATATAATCAAGAGGGTAATGAAATAGTTGTAAATCATGCGTTGATATTAAATACTGATTCATTTGATGCCTATAATGATAAAGTGTTGGTTTTTGCCGGTGATGGAATGACAAAAGCAAAAAGTTTATACGAAGAAAAGAAAAACTTAGTCTGGACCTCAGAAAACATGGATTGGTCCGTATTTGCTAAGCTCGGTGACGAAAAATTTAAAAAGGGTGATTTTGCTGATTTGGTGAATGGTGAGCCTATTTATCTTAAGCCTCCAAACATTACTACGGCAAAAATAAACCATTGAAATAAATATAATAAAGTCATTATATATAATAAATTTATATATTTGAACTTTAAATAATATTACTTATTGCTTGTACATTTTTACCCCCAAACATTAAAAAGGTACAGTATTTGTAATATGATAGATGCGAAAGCATTTCATTCCATAACAGGTTAAATTAAAACAATGAAAAACAAAATTTTAGAAGAAGGACAGCTAAACCTCCCCCTAGACTACGCTGGTATTCGAAAAACTTTAATTTTATTGCGTTCGGTAAATCATAAAGTTCGACAACGCATCATTGAAATCATTGGACAAGGTAAGAAAATAGTAGTTACAGACATTTGTAACGAATTGAATCTTGACCAATCTGCTGTTTCACAACATTTGGCTGTTTTACGGCAATCTGGTGTTGTAAAAACGGAACGGCAGGGAAAATTTATTTTTTATTTTTTGAATGTAGAGAAATTAAACCATATACAATCACTGGTACAATTAGAAACCATTCAAAATGAGCATCTAATGGCGGCATTTGAACCACAGGGTCGAAAGCGCCAATTCTTCTGGCAGTAATTCTTAATATATAAAAATCACTTAGTCTGTCCATTCAGGAAAATTGGTACGGTATTTGATTTTTTAAAGCTGTGTTATTTTACTTATTTTTAAAAAAGGCTAAATGAGAAAGCAAAAAAACGAGACTATCATCCTTAAAAAAGGACAATCTGACATTCCATTAGATTATGCAGAATTGCGCAAAGCCGTTTTGGTTTTACGTGCCATCAATCACAAGTTAAGACAGCGTGTAATTGATCAGCTGGATGAGCATGGTAAAATGACGGTTACTGATCTTTACGTTAAATTGCGCTTAGAACAATCTGTAGCTTCACAACACTTAGCTATTTTACGTCGCGTAGGTGTTGTTGAAACTACCAGACAAGGCAAGTTTATTCATTACTCCCTTGACAAAAATCGTTTAGAGCAGATTGCACGTTTAGTGGATGAGTTAGCTGGGTAAGACCCACATTTTTCAAAGTTAATTTGGTATGTCTCAAGTTACACCCCTCTGGGAAAATGCCTGCAAAACCCCTCAGTTGCGGCATTTTCCCAAATCTTAAAAAAAAGTGAAATGCACACACTTCGATTTTAAATTTTTAGAACTATGAGAAAAGCAAAAGAAAAAATCAACTTTAACCAAGAGCGGTTAGATAACTCTACCGACATCTTGAGGGCTCTCGCCCATCCGTTGCGCATTAAAATTTTGTCATTTATTGATCAAAATGATGAAATAAATGTAAACAAAATTTATAACACGCTCGACTTAGAGCAATCTATCACCTCTCAACACTTAAGTGTTTTAAGGAATGCCGATGTGGTACAGACTAACAGGGAGGGTAAGTTTGTGCAATATAGCATTGACTATAGAAAGGTAGACAGAGCAGTACAGGCAATTAAATCGTTCCTGCAATCGGAGAATTAAAACATCAAAGAATAGGGGCGATGATGTTGCTTAACCTTCAAAATCGCCTCTCACTTCTTTTTGTTCTTCTACCTGATTTTCTTCCAATTGGAAGAATTGTTTATAACTAAAGATAATGAGTATTACGCCAAAACTAATGGCAATATCAGCAATATTAAAAACGGGTTTGAAATAGGGGATATGTAACATATCCACTACTTTTCCACGCAAAAATCCAGAGTAACCCCCATTTTCAGGAAATGCTTCTGCTATATCCCCGTGATAATATGATTCAGAAAAAATGATGCCATAAAACGCACTGTCTAAAATATTTCCAAGGGCTCCCGATAAAATGAGGCTAAAACTAATGAGTACCAATATATTTGCTTTTTCCACAATGAGCCGGTGGACAAAAAAAAGTAAGAACGATACGGCAATGATCCTAAAGGTGCTCAGCAAAAGTTTCCCATACACTCCCTGAAGGGCAAAACCAAAGGCCATGCCATTGTTTTCAACGAAATGTATGGAAATCCATGACCATCCAAACAGCGGAAATTCCTCACCATAAGTAAGGTGGGTTTTTACCCAAATCTTAAGTCCCTGATCCAGCAACAAGATAAGGAACACAATGGATGTAACCATTATGAATCGTCTATTAACCGTTTGCTCGTGCATTAATCTAAATCTTCGATGATTTCTTCCTCTTCATTACTTGCCGGATTCTGGATACTCGCTTTATGTCTTCGCACCAAAGGATTTGCATGATCTAATTTAAACTGTTGACGCGAACGAACTAAATCGATACAAGTAAATAGAGCTGTTCTAAATGAACTGGGATCTGCCACATTTTTTCCCGCTATCTCAAAGGCAGTGCCATGGTCAGGCGATGTTCTTACAAAAGGCAGGCCAGCAGTGAAGTTAGTTCCTCCGCCAAAAGATAAAAGCTTGAAAGGAATTAAACCCTGATCGTGGTACATAGCTAAAATAGCGTCATATTTAGCATAATTACCAGACCCAAAAAAGCCATCCGCTGGAAATGGGCCAAACACCAGGGTACCATTTTTCTTACACTCAATGATGGCAGGTCTGATGATATCATTTTCTTCATTTCCTATAGCACCTCCATCGCCCGCATGCGGATTTAAACCCAGTACGGCTATAGTGGGTTTGTCTATTCCGAAATCTTGTTGAAGAGAGATCTCCATCAAATGGATTTTTTTGATGATTTGATTCTTCGTTACCGCGCCCGCCACTTTGTTTAAAGGAAGGTGGTTTGTAACCAGTCCTACCCGTAAATTATCTTGTACCATGAACATAAGACTTTCAGACTGACCGAAAGCATGGGTGAGATATTCAGTATGTCCAGGAAAACCAAATTTGGCTAACTCCATGGTCTCCTTGTTTATGGGGGCGGTTACCAAACCATCAATTTGCCCATCTTTTAACTCTTTAACTGCGCCGGCTAGCGACTTAATAGCATAAATGCCCCCTTCTTCAGTAATTTGGCCTAAGTTAATATTTACACTTTCCTGCCAACAATTGACAACATTAACTGCGTTCGGTTGAAATTTTTCACCATTACGCACTTGATGGAAAGGAAATTCCAGTTCTGTGATGTTTTTGTGGTAAGACAAAACTTTTGCAGACCCATACACTACGGGAGTGCATAAGTTTAGAATGCGAGGAT
>Ga0208787_1000044_pt1 | contig 54585 bp, 46 predicted proteins | sample Wag4_2014_7_11_FD_187362 | JGI IMG/M metagenome (GOLD analysis project Ga0208787, IMG submission 187362) | Fresh water microbial communities from Ohio, USA - Utica-2 Time Series HT 2014_7_11 (SPAdes) (version 2) | ecosystem: Environmental > Aquatic > Freshwater > Water tank | place: USA: Ohio...
CCCCCGCCACTGATCCGCGCAGGCTGGCTCGATGGAGGAAGGCAGGAGGCAAGGTGGTGGGGCGAAGGGACAGGGCGGGGGCTCTACGTCTGGGCTGTCGCAGGGGCCTGTAGAAGTAATCTTCCCGCACCTCGCAACCCATCGTGAAGGCGACGGAAGGGAATTCACCCAGCGGAGCAATGCCCACCCCTCCTGCCCCGGTTGCCCTTCCGCTCCAGCAGGTCGAACGCGACCTCTCCAGCCTGCGCCTTTACAGCTCCGAAGGCCTGGATCTCTATCTCCTGCCCGGTGAGCGCTTCGCTCCCTACGCCGACGCCGTGGGGATCCTCCGGGAGCTCACTTACCGCCAGCAGCTGTCCGGTTCCGGGCGAAGCCACGACCTCGACAGCAGGGATCCCCATTACGACCACTTCCTGTTGGTGGAAGCCACCAGTGGCGAGCTGGCCGGCTCAGCCCGACTGCAGTTCGTGCCGCAGTGCGCCCAAGGGGACATCCCATCGCAGCTGCCCCAGGGGCCGCACTCCTATCTGGAGCATGTCTACCCCGGCATCAAGGCCGAGCTGGCCCGGGCTGGCAACCACCTGGAGATCGGACGCGTCGCCCTGGCCCCCCGTTTTCAGCGTCTGCCCCACACCTTGATGTGTCTGTTCCGTGGGGGCCTGCAGGTGGCGGTCAGCTCTGGTTACCAGACGATTCATGGTCTGGTCTCGTACAACCACTTCGCCTATGCCGATGCGGTAAACGAGCGGTTCCTCAGCAGCCTGATGCGGCCTCCGTTTCTGGACACCCACCATGCCTGTCTCCAGCCCCGCCACCCCCTGGCAGGCATCGCGCCCGGCGAACGTCCAGGCAAGGCCCAGACCATCCAGGAGCTCGAGCAGCAGATCCGCAGCGAACTCGCATCAAACTTCCGCCTGCCCGTGCTGCTGCGCCAGTACTTCAACCTGATGGAGGCCAGGGTTCGCAACCTCTCCCTGGCCCGCGACTTCAACCAGATCACTGAGATCCTGATGGCCGCCGACCTCGGGCGGATCCCCAGCCGGCGCCTCAGCCACTTCATCGACTTCGCGCACGAACCGGTCTACCGGCGCTTCAGCTGGTACCGCGGCGGCTGACCTGATCCCCCTGGACTGGTACGTTTCCATAGATCTGCAGCCGGGCGTGGGGTGTTGATGGCAGGGGGCCCTGAGAATGAGAGCTCCATAACAACCGTGGCCTCCAGCGCTGAGGCTGGGATCATCGATCGGGCCCCTGCTCCCCATCCCCCGTTGGACTCCGCAGATCTCCAGCTGCGCCTTCAGGAGATCCTCCAGCGGATCTCCGGGGCCGATCCCCAGCAGATCACCCCGGATGCCAGGCTGATCGAGGACATCGGCATTGACTCCCTGGGCTTCTACGAAATCCTGATCGAGGCCGACGAGTGCCTGGGCATCAAGATCCGCGAGGAGGATCTGCTCCAGTTCAGAACCGTGGGCGATATTCAGAATCACCTGCGCACCCTGGAGTCCCTTGATGGTCAGGCCCACTGAACGCCTGGCCGTCACCGGCTGGGGGTGCATCACCCCCCTCGGCGCCAGTGTCGATGCCACATGGGAGGCCACCCTGGCAGGCCACTCAGGGATCTCGGCGATCACAGAAAGCTGGGCAGCCGACCTGCCGGCCAGGATTGCCGGCCGGGTGCACCATGATCTCAACGCCAGCCTTGAGCCACTGCAGCAGCGGCGGCTCGACCGCTGCGCCCAGCTGGCTCTGCTGGCGGCCCGTCAGGCCTGGGCCCATGCAGCCCCCCACTGCCAGGGGGTGGACCCCCGCCGGGTTGCGGTGGTGATTGGCACCGGCATCGGCGGCCTGGCCACCCTGGAGCGCCAGCACACCAACCTGCTTCAGGCCGGCCCCGGGCGGGTGAATCCGCTCACGGTGCCGATGCTGATCCCCAACGCGGCGGCGGGCCAGATCGCCATCGACCTGGGCCTGCATGCCGGAGCCCACACACCGGTTTCAGCCTGTGCGGCCGGCGCCGAAGCCCTGCTAATGGCCCAGCTGCTGCTGCAGGACGACCGGGCCGATGTGGTGCTGGCAGGAGGCAGTGAGGCCCCGGTGAACCGCCTGGGCCTGGTGGGATTCGCTGCCATGCGCGCCCTCTCCTGCCGCAACGACGCACCGGAGCAGGCCTCCAGGCCCTATGCCCAGGATCGGGATGGCTTTGTGCTCTCGGAAGGGGCGGGGGTGCTGGTGCTGCAACGGGCCGGCGACCTGGCCCAGGGAGGGCCGCCAGCCCAGGGATGGCTGCAAGCCTGCGGCAGCAGCAGTGACGGCCACCACATCGTGGCCCCGGAACCCGAAGGCCTCCAGGCCAGCCAGGCGATCACCGATGCCCTGCGACGGGCGGGGCTGCAGGCGGGCGATCTGTCGTTCGTCCAAGCCCACGCCACCGGCACACCCGTGGGTGACCTGGCGGAGGCCAAGGCCCTCCGTCGCGGCCTCGGCTCAGCGTTGGACTCCCTGCCGGTCACCGCTCCCAAGGGTCAGCTGGGCCATCTGCTCGGGGCCGCAGGGGCCGTGGAAACGATCCTGGCGTTGCAGGCCCTGCGCCACGGCACCGTGCCCCAGAGCCTGAATTGCAACCCCGTGGATCCGGAGATCGGGCTGGCGGTTGTCCGGGATCGCCCCCACCCCCTCGGCGGCGGCGGACGAGAACGCTTTGCCCTCAAGAACGCCTTCGGCTTCGGGGGCCACAACATCAGCTGGATTCTGGCGGCGTGACCACGGCCGAGCTGCCGGCGGTGGTCCGGGCGTAGTACGCCTGAACCGCTCTCGCAAACGTGTCGCGATCACAGCCCTGCTCCGGCAGGCCGAGGTCCTCAGCCCTGCCCCTGCGGCAGTGAATGGTCGCCAGGGGTGCCTTGAGACGGGAGATCAACAGCCTCAACGGGCGATACAGCGCGTCTGCCGAAGTGGAGAGGCCGTAGTAAGAGAACGTCCAGGGCACGATCAGGGCGCCATGCTTGCGGGCCAGTAGCAGGGCACTGGCCGACACCCGCTGACTGATCGGCGTGACCAGCGACCCATTGGGGGCCAGCATCACCTGGCTGCGGGCGGCCAGGGTGGCCGAGGCCCGGTAGAGGGCGGAGGTGCGCGATTGCCCGTTGCGATGATCCATCAGGCCGTGCCCGGCATTGGCGGCCGAGGCCGAGAACCAGGGCATGATCCGGCTGAGGTGCAGACTGGCAGTGGTGATGCTGGGCAGCCGGAGCACACCCTGCACCACCAGCACATCCACAGGACTTTCATGGTTCCAGAGATGCACCACGGGCCTGCCCCCCGGTTCCGCCGGCTGGCTGTCATCCACCACCACGCTCACCCCCAGCGCCCGCAGGCCCACCTGGGCCGTGACCACCAACAGGTTGGCGGCCAGGCGGCGTCGCCCCAGGGCCAGGGTCAGCAGCTGGACCGCATACACCAGGAAGTAGGACACACCCCAGCAGGCGCGCCGGAGCACCCGCCAGGGCACGGCCCAGCCCCCGGCTGCGGGGCTGCGGGGGGCATCGGGCAGCCGGGGCGCCGGGGCCAGCCGCCTGGCCTCCGGCCCGATCGGAAAGGTGAGACGGAAGGGGAAGTCCCCATCGAAGTTGCCATTCACCTGGGTGGTGGTCACCAGATGGGCATAAAAGCGGTAGAAGAGCGGGCGGTCGCTGGTGGTGGGCTCCTGCCAGAACTGATCGAGGGGTTTTTGATCGGTGAGACCGGGCAGGTTGTAGAAGGTGTTGCCCATCACCTTGGTTGGCACAGCATGGTATAGCGCCTGCAATCCAACCGTGCTGTTCACCGTGACCACACCCCGGCAGGTGCGGAGAAAGCGACTCAGAGCGCCGTCATGGAAGTAATGAATGCGATCGGCAACGCCATAACGTAGAGCCAGCAGCTGGATCAGGCGCCCGTAGTGGTTGTAACCCCGATCCCGCGGGTGATGCTTGAACGCCAGGTGATCAGATGCGTGGGCATGGATTGCAAACGAGCGAATCACATCCTCAATGAATTCATGCATGCCCCGATAGGGCGACCCAAGCTGAATCTGGGAGTCGCTGGACACCTGGAGCACCACCAGAAAGAACGAAAGATGCTCCAGCAGGCGGCGTTTGAGGTTGCGCTCCTGCCAGCGGTAGAGCCAGAAGCGCCAGCTGCCCCTGAGCTGACACCAGAGAAAACGGGGGGAAGGCTGCAACTTGTGCTCACCCTCAATGATCGGGTAGTCGGTGAAGGCATGCTGGATAAAGGTGGGCGCCTTCCAGATCTTGCGCCAACGCCAACCGGGATCCAGGCAACCGCCGGGCAGCCTGTTCACTGCGGGCAGGGCCTGATAAAACTCCACGGGCTTGTTGAGATTGGACCGGGCGTTGACCCGATCTCGCTCCAAACTCACGTAATTGGGTCGGATATAGCCCAGTTCAAACACCCAGGCTTCGATCCCCAGGCCCTGGGCCTCCTCGATGGCGATGCGGTGGGGAATGATGAAATCTCCATACATGAAGATATGCCGGATTCCCCGATCGAGCAGGAGCTGGCGCAGAAACGGCCGCCATGCCTCCATGTCGCCGGAGAACGGGACCTTCACCTCCCGAGGGAAACCGAACTCATGCAGGGGAAAGGCCACCTTGGTGACCGGGATCCCGCAACCGCGCAGATAGCGACAGAACCGGGCAAAGAACAGGCCGATGGGTCCCATCAGCAGCAGCACCGGGCCGTCGATCCGCACCTGCACAAGGGCTGGAGCCCGATCTGCCGTCAACGTTCGCTCACCCTGCTCAGCCGGGCCCAACTTTGCCACGTGCCCGCGGCGTTCAACGCTGCCGCAGGCGGCCCCAGTGGCGGAAGATCCGCTGGCGCAGAGTGAGGGGCTGGGGCGGCCCGGCCCGCCAGGCCAGCAGCTCCTCGATCGCCTGCTCCGGTTCGATGAACAGGCCGCTGTGACGGCTCACGTAGCGGGGGTAGTCGATCAGCGCCGCATGTACCAGGGCGTCCAGCTCCAGCTGTCTCCCCCGGCGCTGGCACTGGAGCCGGTCGTGGGTCAGCCCCCAGCCCGCGTAGAAGGGCAGGCCCCAGGAGTGCACCTCCAGGCCCCGAAGCAGGGCCTCAAACCCGGCAATGGACGTGAGCACATGCAGGGCATCGATCTGGGTGAACAGTTGCTGGATCGAGGCCTCCACCAGCACCTCATCGCAGGCCTGGGCCGCCCGATCCTCCCCCTTGCCCTCGCGGCAGAGGCCCGCCACCACATCGGGGTGCGGCTTGTACACCAGATAGGCCCCGGGCTCGGCCTGGCGCACCGCCTCCAGCAGGGCCAGGTTGCCCCGCAGACCAGGGGCGCCCAGGCGGATCGAGGCGTCCGACTCCACCTGGCCCACCACCAGCACCACCCGGCGGGCAGAGGCAGGGCGCCGCCAGGCAGGCGCGCTGAGGTTGTACTTGGTGATGGCCCCCTCCACCAGGCGCTCGCGCAACCGGGCGGCCCGCTCCAGCTGGGCCGCGCTCCACTGGCCATGGGCCAGCTGGTGCTCCAGGTCGCTGGGGCTGTTGGCGTCGTAGTAGATGCCGCGGCGGTCGAGCACCCAGGAGATCGGATCGATCAGGTCGGCTCCCAGGCCCACCGAACGCAGAAAGCCATCCTCCACATGCAGCAGGGGCAACCGGCGCCGCTCCACCTCCCGCAGCAACCCGGGCCGGCCCCGGCGCCCCCAGATCGCCACCAGGGCGGCGGCCCGGCCCGGCCGCTGCCAGGCAAAGCGGAAGCGCAGCCGCCGCACCGGCAGAAAGCGGCGCAGCACGCGCTGCTTCCAGGGGGTGAAGCCGAAGGCCTCGATCGGCTCCGGCAGAGAACCGCGCAGGCGGCGTTGCAGGCCGATGGCGGCGATCAGGGTCTCCGGGGTGCAGGGCAGGTGGCGGTGAGGATCGATGTAGAGCGCCGACTCCACCAGGGCGGCATGCACCAGATCGGCCAGCTGCGGGGCCCGGACCTGGCACCGGCGCTCGGGGGCGGGCTGGCGATCCCGGGTGAGGCCCCAGCCGGCGTAGAAGGGCATGCCGAAGCAGTGCACGGGCCTGCCCCAGAGCAGGGCCTCGAAGCCGATCTGGGAGGTGACCGCATACACCGCTTCGGCCCTCTCCAGCAGGGCGGCGGGATGGCCACCACTGGCCTCGACCACGATCCGCGGATCGCTGAGCTGCTGGCGCGAGAAGTGGCCGCGCTTGCGGCCCGCCACCACGTCCGGGTGGGTTTTCACCACCACGCGGCAGCCCGGATGGGAGGCCAGGGCGGCCTCGAGCATGGCGGTGAAGCTGGCGCTGCTGGCAGCCCCCAGGCGGATGGAGAGATCCCCGACGGTCTGGTCGACCACCAGCACAAAGGGCCCGGTGGGCAAGGGTGCCTCTGCTGCGCCGTTGTATTTGCTCACCCGCTGCTCCCGCCAGAGCTGCTGCAGGCGATAGGCCCGCTCGAGCTCAGCGGCGGTGTGCGGGCGGGCAATGCACTGCTCCAGCCGACTGGGCTGGGTCACGTCGTAGTACACCCCCAGATCGTCCAGCAGCAGGCCCAGCGGAGGGCTGTCTGGCCCAAGGTCCAGGGAGCGCACCAGGGCGTCCTCACAGCGCCAGAGGGGGAGGGCGCGCTGGGCTGCCAGCCGTTCAGCGGAACGGGCACTGGGCTTACGGCCCCAGGCCAGCAACGCATCGAGGGGCTCGCGCCGGCAACGGGAGTGGCCACACACCAGGGTGTAAGAGGCCAGCAGAGCAGGCAGGGTGGCGTGCTGCAGCATGCCCACTGCCGGCAGGCCGAGGCGCACGGGGGCGCTGGATGGGGCCAATTCGGAGAGGGGAGTGCTGCAGCGGGTCAAATTAACCAAGGTGATGGCAAGCCCAGCGCTGCTACGTTCGCTCCACCCGATCAAGGGGTTGGCTGATGCTCCCTGAGGATTGCCTGGAGGCGACACTCGACTCCCTGTGTGCCGCCGTTGCGGCAGACACCGGCATCCCCACGGGCAGGGTCAAGAAGGTGCTCCTCAGCGCCCAGCGCCAGCAGCAGGCAGGCAACCCATCAGCCCCGCCTGCCTCACTGGCCCCCCAGGCCGATCCGCTTCGCTTCCATCCCCTTGGCGCCAACGGCCGGATCCACCCCCCAATCCAGCAGTCCCGGATCGGCCATGCAGACAACCCGGCCTGAACCGGCGATCGACGACACCCTCAAACCGATCGCCCTGATTCCGGCCAGAGGCGGATCCAAGGGCATTCCCGGCAAGAACCTGCGGCCGGTGGCCGGTGTGCCGCTGGTGGTGCGCAGCGTGTGGGCAGCCCTCGGTGCCCGTTGCCTGGATGGCGTCTGGGTGAGCAGCGATGACCCCCAGATCGGGCAGCTGGCCGAACAGGCAGGCGGTGGCTGGTTGCGCCGCCCGGGGGGACTGGCCGGTGACCAGGCCTCATCGGAGACTGCCCTGCTGGATGCCCTGGGGCAACTGGCTGAGCGGGGGCCGTTACCTCCACTGTTCGTCTTCCTGCAGTGCACCTCCCCGTTCACCACCAGCTCCCAGATCGACGCGGTGGTCAATGCCCTGCAGGACGGAGAGGCCAACATGGCCTTCAGTGTGGTGCCCTGGCACGGCTTTCTCTGGCAGCAGGACCTCCATGGCCATGGCGTCGGGATCAACCACGACGCCCACCAACCCAGGCAACGCCGGCAGGATCTGCAGCCCACCTATCTGGAGACAGGAGCGATCTACGCCATCCGCACCGCCAGGTTTCTGCAAGCCGGCAGCCGCTTCGTGCAGCCCACCCTGCCAGTGCCCCTGGATGGGATGGCGCCTGAGATCGACACACCAGAGGATCTCAATCTCTGCGAAAGGCTGGCGCCGTTGCTGGAGGGCGCTAGACAACCGCCAGCGAACCAAGCGGCGGCGGAACAGCGTTGATGAGCAGCCTGCAGGGGCGCCAGGTGGCAGCCCTGGCCTGTTTCGACTCCTTCGGCAAGACCGCGATGAATCTGCTGCAGGTGGCGCGGCAGCACGGGGCCCGGACGACGCTTTACTTGCTTGAACTGCCTGGCCGCAAGCTCTCCCGCCGCCAGGTGCTGGAGATCCGGCGGATTGATCCCCGCACCGAGATCCGCCAGCGCGAGTGGCCCCAGCTCGGCGCTCTTCGGGCCGAGCTGACGGAACTGGATGCCCTGGTGCTGGGGCTGGACGGCCGCCGCACCCGGGAAAGCCAGCTGCTGTTGCAGAACGCGTGGGCAGGACAAGGGCGCCGACCGGTGCTGATCAGCGCCTATCCGGGCATCCTGTTTCGCCATCAGCTCGAGGGGATGATGGATCGCTCGGGCGTGGATCTCCTCTGCCTCAACGCCGAAACCGATGCCCGCCTCTATCGCCAGGGCTGTGCGGCCCTCGGGGTGGACAGCGGCAATGCCCTGGTGACCGGTCTGCCGATTCTCTGGTCGCTGCGACCGCGGCTGCAGGTTCCCCAACGGGCCTCGATCGTGTTCTTCGAGCAGCCGTCGGTCCCCGACAACCCGATTCAGCGCAAGTACCTCTGCCGCCGCCTGGCCAAATTGGCCCGCGCCTGGCCGGAGCATCCGGTGATCTTCAAGCCGCGCACCTCCCCGGTGGAGGCCACCCTGCATCGCCACCATGGAGAGATGGCCAGCAGGATCGAGAAACTGAGCCGGCGGGTGAGCAATCTGCAGATCAGCTACAAGCCCAGCCTCACCCTGCTCAAGCAGTGTGGCTGCGCCATCACCGTGTCATCCACGGCGGCGATGGAGGCCATGGCCCTGGGGGTGAGCACCCGGGTCGTGAGCGATCTGGGGGTGAATGAAAGCCTTGGCAACCACTACTTCCTGCAATCCGGAGCCGTGGCCGACTTCGATTCGATCGTGCAGGACCCTTTCACTCCCCACCACAACCAGGATTGGCTGGAACAACAGGGGCATCGGCCGGATGGCGCCCAGCAGTTCATCGCGGCCCTCTGCCAGCTGCTGGAACAGCCCCGGGAGAACCCATCGGCGGCCGACATCGGACCAGCGGGCTGGGGGAGCCAGGCCTGGCAGGACTATGCCCTGGCCAAGGGGGGACGCCGCATGCTCAGTTCCGCCGGCGCCCGCTCCAAGCAGGAAGCGCGCCATCGCGGCAGAGATCTGCTGAGGCGCCTGCGCCAGAACCTGGTGGGCTTCTGGCTGCTGGAGCGGCTGCTGAAGGGACGATGAGGCGCAAGCCATGAAGGTGGGACTGATCTGCCAGGCCGATGATGGGCTTGGAGCCTGCCTGGAGCTTGGGGCAGCCCTGCAGACGGCCGGGGCGGCCGTGACCCTGTTCACGACCGCAGAGCCGAGTTCGGCTCACCTCCGATCGCTGCCGGTGATCCCCCTGGCGCCCCTGGAAGCGGCCTGCAGCGAGCTGCTGGCGGGGCTGGATGCGGCGGGCGTGTTTCTGAACGGAAGCGAGGCGGCCAGCTTCCGCCAGGTGCACACCCACACCGCCTCCCTGCGCCAGCAACAGCCGCGGCCTCTGTTCAGCGGGCCAATCCGACCCCTCTGCGGCGATGCCCTGGCGGCCGACCTGCTGCCACGCCTTGGCTACGACCTGCTGGTCCTGCAGGGCCAGGCCCAGCGCGATGAACTGGCCTGGCTGCTGCACGGCAGCCCCCAGCAAGGCCAACAGCAAGAGCTGCTCGGCCTGTGGTGCCTGCCCACCCAGCCGATCGGATTCAGCACCAGCGCCGAGCCGGTGGTGCTGGTGCTCGACCAGCTGACCATTCCCCCTTCCCCATTCGCCAAGGGAGTGCTGTACCAGCGTCTGCGGACGATTGCCCAGGAGAACCCCCACTGGCAGGTTCGTCTGCAACCGGACAGCCCCCTGTGCCCAGCACGTGTGGACAACCCCGGGAACGACGGATCCGAGACCAGCCTGGCCTGGCACCACCGCCAGGATGGCCAGCCTCCAGCCAATCTGCAAGTAGGGCAGGCCGATGACCTGCCCATGGCCCTGATCCAGGCCAGTGCCTGCCTGGGCATTGCCTCCGACTGGCTGCTCACGGCGATGGTGTGGGGCAAACCCACGGCCGTGCTGGGCGACTACGGCATTCGCACCGACTTCAACGGCCCCCTGTTCTTCGGCAGCGGTGCCATGCACCGCCTGGCCGACTGCTCTCCCCTGGATCGCCTGTTGGAGCTGCCCAGACCCAACTCCGACTGGCTGGCAGCCCGGGGGTGGGCCATCAGCGACGGGCCCCAGCGGCTGCTGCGGCGCCTGGGGGAGCTGGCGCGATGAGCCAGCGCCTGCTGCTGATCGCTGACAGTGACAGCCAGCTGCTGGCCTGTCAGGCCCTGGCCCGCTCCGCTGGAGAGCAGGAGGTGGAGATCATCGTGAACGCCATCCCCAGGCCGGGCACCCCGACTGCCGTACTGGCTGCCCTGGGTGAGATCGGCCCCGTATGGGGATTCTCGCTGCAACAGCTCCTGGGCAACTCAAGGCTGGATCAGTTCGACGCCATCGGCGTTTATCTCACCGGCAGCAAGCTTGCCGAGTTCCGCAGTCTCTACCACCTCACACGCCGGCAGCAGCAACGGCCGACCCGCCCCCTGTTCTGCGGCTTCAACGGCGTGGTGCTGGAGCGCTTTGAGGAAGCGATCGCCTGGCGGCTGGGCTACGACCTGATCTGCCTGAATGGTCCCCGCGATCAGGCCCGACTGGAGATGCTGCTGCGCCACACGCCATTCAGCGGGCAGTGCAGCGTGCTCACGGGCCTGGGCCGCAATCGTCCCGGGACCTGCAGCGGGGCGTCCGCCACTGAGCGCCCCTTGCGCCTGGTGTTCGCCGAGCAGGTGGTGATGCCTGACGCACCGGCCGAGCGCCGCCGTCTGCTTCGGATTCTGGCCCGGCTGGCCCGTCGCTCGCCCCACTGGGAGCTGGTGATCAAACCGCGGGTGGCGCCCCACGAGACCACGTTCCACAGCGTGGAGACCCACATCAGCCACACCTTGGTGGAGACCCTGGGTAGCCCGCCAGCCAATCTCAGGCTCAGCTATGCGCCCCTGCCCCAGCTGCTGCTGGAGAGCAGGCTGCTCGCCACCGTGTCGTCCACCGCTCTGTTTGACGCCCTCGATCTGGGCTGCAAGCCGGTGGTGATGGACGACTTCGGGCTGCGCCAGGATCTGGGTACCCCCTTTTTCGCCGGCTCAGGCCTGCTGCAATCCCTGGCCCGGGTTGACGACCTGGACGCCCTGGCGCAGGGCCCCGATCCCGACCCGGACTGGCTGCATTGGGTGGGTTATCACCAGGACTTTTCCCCTGGAAATCTCTGGCGGGCCCTGGGAGAGCTGAGCACAAGCCCCGTCGCCCCACCGCATCTGCAACAGAGCGGCTACATGGTGAACGCCGCCGACCTCTCCAGCAACCAGCTGCGCCGCGGAGCAGAGGCGGCAATTCGCTGCGGTGATCATCAGGAGGCAGTGCGGCTGCTGGAGATTGCCCAGCTGCAACGGCCGGACAACCGCAACATCGGCCGGCGCCTTGCCGCGCTGCGTTGCAACAACCGCTGGCTGCGCGCCCTCGCCCTGCTGGTGACCCCCGGCTTCCGGCCCTAGAGTCCAGCGTCGGCCGTAGAGACGGGAGATCGGTGCAATCGGTGCAGATCGAGCGGAATTTCACCCAGTTCGTGGTCTTCTCGGAAGACTCGCTACTGACGGCCCTGAACAAGATCACGGCCAACCAATGCCGCCTGATCTTCGTGGTGTCCGAAGGGGGGATCCTCCAGGGCGTGCTGAGCGATGGCGACTTCCGCCGCTGGATCGCCGCCACCGATGTGATCGACCTCAACCGGCCGGTCACGGCAGCAATGAATCCCCACTGCATCAGCGCGGCAGAGGGCAGCACCGCTTCGGATCTGGCTGGACTGCTCTCCCCCAAGATCCAGGTGATCCCCCTGCTGGACGACCACGGCCGGGTGGTGGCCGTGGCCCGCGGCGGCCAACGGCGCCTGCTTCTGGGCGATCGGGCGATCGGTGACGGCGCCCCCGCCTTTGTGATCGCCGAGATCGGCAACAACCACAACGGCAGCCTGGACCTGGCCCTGCAACTGATCGATGCCGCCGCCGCCGCTGGCGCCGACTGCGCCAAGTTCCAGATGCGCGACATGGGCCAGCTGTATGTGAATGCAGGCGACAGCAATGACATGGCCTCCGACCTCGGTACCCAGTACACCCTCGATCTGCTCGAGCGCTTCCAGCTCAGCGACGACGAGCTCTACCTGTGCTTTGACCACACCCTCAGGCGAGGGCTGATCCCCCTGTGCACCCCCTGGGATGCCACCAGCCTGGAGAAGCTGAGCCGCTGGGGCATGGCCGGCTTCAAGGTGGCCTCCGCCGACTTCACCAACCACGATCTGCTCAGTGCCATCGCCGCCACCGGCAAACCGCTGATCGCCTCCACCGGCATGGCCACCGAGCAGGAGATCAGCGCCGGCATCCGCCACCTGCGCCAGCACGGGGCGGCCTTTGCCCTGCTGCACTGCAACTCCACCTATCCCACCCCGTTCAAGGACGTGAACCTGCGCTATCTGCGCCGGTTGGCCGAACTGGCCGAGGCACCGGTGGGCTACTCAGGCCACGAACGCGGCTATGCCGTGCCGATCGCGGCAGTGGGCCTGGGCGCCAGTGTGATCGAGAAGCACATCACCCTGGATCGGGCCATGGAGGGCAACGACCACAAAGTGAGCCTGCTGCCCGATGAATTCACGGCCATGGTCACGGCCATCCGGGCTGTGGAGGAGTCGATGGGCTCAGGCGATTCCCGCACAATCAGCCAGGGGGAACTGATGAACCGGGAGGTGCTGGCCAAGAGCCTGGTCGCGGCCTGTGCGATCCCCCCGGGCACACCGATCAGCCGTGAGATGGTGCGCATCCAGAGCCCTGGCCAGGGCCTGCAGCCATACCGGCTCAACGACCTGCTGGGCAAGAGTCTCAGCTGCGCCAAGGAGGAAGGCGACTTTTTCTTTGAATCCGATCTCCAGCAACCGGCCGCCACTCCACGTCCTTACCGCTTCAACAATCCATTTGGCGTACCAGTGCGCTATCACGATCTTCACCAATTCAACGGGGCCAGCAACCTCGATCTGGTGGAGATCCATCTCAGCTACAAAGACGTGGAGGTGGACATTGACAGCGTTTTACCGGAGCAGCTGGCCATGGGGCTGGTGGTGCATGCACCGGAGCTGTTTGCCGGTGACCACACCCTGGATCTCTGCAGTGCCGATGCCGCGTACAGGCGTCACTCGGTGAGCGAGCTGCAGCGGGTGCTCGACCTTTCGGCCCGCCTGCGCCAGCGATTCTCCTGCACGGCTGATGTTCTGCTTGTGACCAATGTGGGCGGATTCTCTGCCAATCGGCACCTCAGCGTGGCGGAGCGAGGCCCCCTTCTGGAACGCCTGGCCCAGAGCCTCAGCGAGGTGAGCTGTGATGGTGTGGAGCTGATCCCCCAGACCATGCCTCCCTTTCCCTGGCATTTCGGTGGACAGCGATATCACAACCTGTTCGTAGATCCCGACTCAATCGAATGCTTCTGCCGCGAACACGGGCTGAGAGTGTGCCTGGATGTATCCCATTCCAAGCTGGCATGCAATCACCTGCATCTCTCCTTCTCAAACTTTCTGGAACGAATCCTACCTTTCACAGCCCACCTCCATCTGGCCGATGCCTCCGGTGTTGATGGCGAAGGACTACAGATCGATGAAGGAGATGTGGATTGGGCAGACGTATTCCGGCTCCTCCACCAACTTGCCCCCACTGCCTCCTTCATCCCGGAGATCTGGCAAGGGCACAAGAACAATGGTGAGGGTGCCTGGCTCGCCCTAGAGCGGCTTGAGCAGCACCAACTTCGCTCGAACACTCCAGCGCTGGTGGCGGCCTGATGCCCTTATTTGATACACACCAGCCGGACCTGGGGGAGCATTTCATTCTTTTCAACCGTCTGCCCTTGATCTACGGCCGAGTACCCAAAGTGGCCAACTCGTCGGTGAAAGCGGCACTGACCCGCTTCCTGGAGCAGCCCCCAGCGGAGGGCTACCGCACCACCGCCGATGTCCTCTGGCGCAAAGGCACCCATGGGGAAACGCGCATGATCAACGCGGCCCAAGCCATGGAGAGACGCAGCAGTCATTTCTGCTTCAGCTTTGTTCGCAACCCCTTCGACCGCCTGGTTTCGGCCTACAACAACAAACTGATCGAGAACGACCACATCTCCACGGCGATGGAGCGCATGGGCCTGGAGCGGGGCATGCCGTTTCATCGTTTTCTCGAAGTGGTAGCTGCCACCGCTGACGCCGATCTCGACGTACATCTGCTTCCCCAGAGCAGCATCCTTTGCCTGGAAGGGATTCCCATTCCAGGGTTCATCGGCAAAATGGAGGCGATGGGCGAGCACTGGCAGTCCCTGCGCCAGCGCATGCGCCAGGCAGGCCTGCCCGCCTTGGGGAAACTGCCCAGCAAGAATGTGCGGCGTACCGGTGACAGCGACCTCAGCCAATACTTCAGCAACGACCAACTGATCGGCCTGGCCTGGAATCGCTACCGCCAGGATGTGGAGGTGTTCTACGGAGAGCAGGAGCTGGAACAGCTGGCCCACGGTCGACTCAGCGCAACACCCCAGCCCCTGGAACGGCTCCCAGTCACGGCACCCGTCTGAAGCCGCAGGCTGCTGACCTACGATGTCAGATTCCTTAAACCGTTCAGGGAGAGATCAACTTGGGCCTCAACCGCCGACTGCGCACGATCATCGAGGCCGGTCTGCGGGGAGAACATCAGGCAGATGTGGAAGCACTGGGTCGAAGACTACCCAATTTCATTATTATTGGAGCAGCGAAATCTGCCACCACCACCCTCACCACGATTCTGCCTCGACATCCCGACATCTTCATCAGCCTGCCCAAGGAACCAAAATTCTTCGGCCGACGCTATGACAAGGGCTGGGAGTGGTACGGACGGCTGTTCAAACCGGGTAGAAATCGCAAGCTGCGGGGTGAGGGCAGCACGATGTATGCCAGCGCCCTGAAGAGCTTTGCCCATGCTCCGGCTTTGATGCACCGCTACCTCCCCGATCTGAAGCTGGTGTATGTGGTACGTGATCCACTCAAGCGAATTGTGTCGCAGTGGAGACATCGCAAGGGGCGGCATACACGCACCCGTGACTTCCGATACTTGATGGGCTCGCGCCATCTGCGGCGACTAGTGGTGGGCTGTTCGCTTTATCATGAACGCCTGCAGAGTTTCCGCCAGTTCTATCCCGATTCCCAGATTCACTGCCTCACGTTCGAAGACCTGATCGCCGAACCACGGTCCTCGCTCACGGCCCTGCTCCAGTTCCTCGGTGCGTCCACCGCAGCAGACAAAGTGGAGCTGCTCCTCGATGGGGGGGCCCTACCCCAGGTGAACGAAGCGGGTGACAAGGGCAGGATCCTGGTGCCTGAGCCCCAATGGACCGAAAGACTGCGGCGCCAGGTGCTTGACGTGGTGCGGCCGGACGCGGAAGCGATGCTGGCCTACATGGGCAAGCCTGTCGACAGCTGGGACCTCTAAGCCGTGACGATTTTTCTACACATCGGCACCCACAAGACAGGAACCACCGCCATTCAGCGCCATCTGGGGCGGAACGCCGAGTTCTATGCCAGCCAGGGCCTCTGGTACCCCAGGGAAGCGGAACTGCTCAGCGGTGGTCGGGACGCTCCCACCCACTTGAACATTGCCCGCTCCCTCGACTGCACCACCAAGCCCAAGCCCTACAGCGAGAGCCAGCTGCAGGAGATGGCGGATGCTCTCGTCACCAAGGCGAGGGACTATAAGCACACCATCGTGAGCGCCGAGGCCTTCTGGCGGATCGGTTTCGGGCGGATCGACCAGGACGAAGACCGGGAGCTGATGTGGCAGCGAAAGGCTGAAAATGTGAAACGCATTCGCGAGTTATTCGGCAACAGCGCAGATGTGCAGGTGGTGTGCGTGATCCGTGAACGGGCCACCTACCTGCAGAGCAGCTACAGCGAATTCGTTCTCGCCACATTTTATCGCAAGTCGATCCGGAAATTCCTCAGATCATTTCGCTATGTTGCCGATTATCAGAAGCAGCTTGATGCCTGGCAGCAGCATTTCCCCGTGCGCACACTGAGCTACGAAAACCTGTGCAACCAGCAAGACATCACGCTGCGATTCCTCCATAGCCTGGCCGGCCCGATCGCGCCACCACTCGACGCAGACGAACAGAAAACCCAGTTCAATGTGGGGCACCCGATTCCCTGTGTGCTGTTCAAGCGCTATCTCAACGGCATGGAGGGCTTGCCTCGCGAGCAGCTGATCCGGATATATAACAAGGGACGGCGACGATTCGCCAAAAGCAGCCAGTGCAGTGCGGTGGCCTCCCTGAGGCAGATCAACAGCTGGCTCACCCCGAAGGAAATCCGAAAGTTGCGGTGCAGTTTTCTTGCGGACGACGACCAGATTCGTAAACGATTCTGCCCCGAGTTCGTCTCAGGTCCTACGAATCAAGACGCAGCTCACGACAACAGCATCAAACCGCTCACTCGGGAAGCCCAATACCTCACCCTAGGCTGGCTGCTCAGCCAGAAGCAACCCACTGCCGCTTGGTTCAATACTCCTCCCACGCCATGAACCAGCTGCCCAGCGTCGATCTGATCACGCCCTGTCGCAACCGAGTGGAGTATCTGCGGGACAGCCTTCCCTCCTGGCTGGCCTGCCCCCAACTACGGCGAATCATTGTGGTGGATTTCAACTCCACCATCCCGGTGATCGACGCCCTGGGCGACCTAGACGGCGAGCGGGTCACGGTGGTGAGGGTGGAGGATGAGCCGATGTGGCGCCAGGGGAGGGCCCAGAACATCGGCCTGGGACTTGCCAATGCCGACCTCGTGCTCAAGACCGATGCCGACGTTGTCACCGTGAACATCCGCGCCTACGTGGAGCAAATGGCAGAGGATCCCGGCATCTTCTTCAAGGGGTACTGCAAACAGGGAACATCCTCAGGCCTCTGCCTTGCCCCTCTCCGCCGAATGCGAGCGATCGGCGGCTACCACGATCACATGTCCGGCTGGGGAGGCGATGACGTGGACTTCTACCGTCGCCTGAAGAAACGCAAGCTCAGGCCCCTTGTTTTTCAACCCGAGAGCTTCCAGGAGCAGGGCCAGAAGATGGCGGGCAAAAACTCTGAAGCGCGCAGACTCGACAGCGACCTGATTTCCGACCCAGATCAGCTAGCAAAACAGCCATACTTTACCGGCTTCCGCAATACACTACTGGCGCGGATTCACCGCCAGAACAAACGATTAGCACTTCGCTGGAATTACACTCCAACGAACGACAGCCCTAACCAGTTACATGCCGAGCTGCGGCCCTCCAGTCTCTGGCGAATGCAGGTGGCTCGCTACAGCATCGAACTGGCTAATATCCTGTCCATTGCCCATTATAAGACTACCGACTCTGCCTGGGAACTGATACGCAGCAAAGCCTTCATTGATACCCTTGGAAACTACCAGCTCCCTCGCTGTCACAATCGAAAAGAGAGGCAGCAACTGATCAACTCTCTCCCTGAACGCAGAACAGAGCTGCGCAAACTTGCAATTTCACTGGGTGCCACCTTTCTGAGCGAAGAAAACCGCAACTAGTGAGCACGAAAAACCAAGCAGCAGGGGAATTGGATCAAACGGACAAAGTTAAGCGGCATCACAACAAGTTCAAATCAGGTTAGCCTGGATCAATTCATGATCTTCCATGGCTTCAATGCCAGGCGCTGAAGCACTAGCCCATCTGGCCGCCGATCATCCCTGCCTGTGGGGCAAAATTCACACCCCGGACGCGGCAACCTGGCTCCTGGAGCCAGGCGCCAGGCTGGAGCCCACCCGCCACACGGGCAAGCCCACTGCCCAGTGGTGGGAAACCAGCAAGCAAGGAGGGTTAGATCGGCATGGCCAACCACTTGATGCACTCACCGATCGACGCGGGAACCGCTTGATCTATCCTTTGCCCCAAGTCACCGTAGAAAGAACAGAGCAAGGGCAAGCACGTAGGCACACCGATCTTGCCCTGTATGGAGGAAGCATATTTGAGCACTTCGGCCATCTGCTTTTAGACCTTACACGCACCTACCAGCTACTTCGTCTATTCCGCAGAAGCAAGGAATCGATCTGGTTTCACTATCCGGAACTACTCAGGAAAAGCAGTGAACATTCGATTGGCAATCAAGAGAGCTGCTTCGACCATCCATTGGTCGATGAGTGGCTCCGCTGCCTAGGCATCCGCAAGCGCGCACGACTGATTCGGCATAAGCTTTCCAGCTCGATGCTGGTGTCATCAGCCGTTCTGTATCGCGACCGAGAATTCGTGACTGCTGATTTCCCCCAGGCAGCCCAGGCCGCGCTGGCTCCACGACTGCGCAAGCGGCTACTGGAGGTAGAGCGCATATCTGGGCGCATCGCCTATTTCTCCCGTCACAAACTGCAGCAGGGCACCACCTGCTTCGAAGGTGAGGAGGAGGTGGTGGAGGCCCTCGCCCAACTGCCCAATGTGGATGTGATCTGCGCGGAGGAACTCTCGATCCGGGAGAAGCTGAAGCTGTTCCGCCGCTATCCGGTGATCACCGGGTTTCCCCAGGCCTCCCTCCACCTGAAATACTTCGTGCCCTACCACCAGCCGGGAGAACTGGCCTCCCTGTTTCTGTTCACGGCTGGACCGCGCAGCCTGAACAGCAACTGGGTGAATCTCGACCGGGTCTTTGGCTTCGGCGATCGACTGCTCGACTGCACGCCCAGTCCGGGGCCTGGCACCGGTCCGGTGACGGCTGATCCCGCCTCGGGCACCGACGACACCAACTTCCAGCGTCGCAACCCCTTTGCCGTAGGCCAGGTAATCGACACCATGCGTGCGCTGGCCGGGCAATGATGACGTGCAGGGTGACTGCCCCACGCGCCACAGATCCCATGGCCGGTTGCATCTGGATCCTCGACGACGACGCCGACCTCGGCAGCCTGCTGCTCGAGCAATTCGCCCAGCGAGGCTGGCAGGCCCGCCACCTGCTGCACCCGCGCGAACTCGACCAGGCCCTGGCCGAGGCAGTACCGGACCTGCTGGTGCTCGACGAGCTGCTGCCCGGCCAGAGGGGCACGGATGTACTCCTGCGCCTGCGCCAGTGCCACCCCCAGCTGCCGGTGCTGATGCTCTCGGCCCTGGGCGCCCCCCGCGACCGCATTGCCGGTCTGGAGGCCGGCGCCAACGACTACCTGGGCAAACCATTCCTGTTCCGCGAGCTGCAACTGCGCGTTCAGCAACTTCTCAGAGCAGGGAAGACCCCACTACCGTCCGATCACGACTGGCAGCTGGGGGAGCTGCGTCTCGATCCCCAGAAGCTCTGGCTGGGGCGGAGCGATGGCCGGGGCCAGGAGCTCTCCCGAGGCGAGGTGGCCCTGTTGCAGCTGCTCTGCAACAGGGCCGGTGAGGTGGTGAGCCGTCAGGAACTGGGCCAGGCCAGCGGCAGCCTGGTGGACGCCCAGCAAAGCCGCAGCATCGACGTGCGCCTGTCGCGGCTCCGGCGGCTGCTGCTGGAGTTGCAGCCCGAGGAGCAGATGATCGAGACCGTGCGCGGCCAGGGCTACCGGCTCACGGCGCCGGTGCGGCGGCTGCCGGCCAGCGGAGGCTGAAGCGATGGCCAATGGCAGGGCCCGCCTCACCGGGTTCGACTGGCTGCAGCTGCTGGCCAGCCTGCTGGCCGGAGGCACGGCGGGCTATCTGGGCCTGCTTCTGGGCATGCGCCTGCTGCTGGAGCCGCGCATCGTGAGCGAAACCGCCCTGCGCCTGAGCAAACACGTGGAGCTGGTGGAGCAGGTACTGCAGATGCGCCCGCCAGACAGCCTGCCCGCCGGGGTAGCGGTGCGTCAGGACAGCGAGCTGGCCCAGTCACAGTCGACGGTGAGCAGCCGTTTCGACCGACTGGTGCAGGAGGCGATGCGCCGGGAATTCGGGCTCGAGCGCCGCATCCTGCGTGACCAGCCACCCTTGCAGGATCCCTGGGGAGGACACTGGGTGCGGCTGAACAGCCGAAGCGCAGCGGGCGAGCCTCTGTGGCTGTACCAGTCGGAGCGGCTCAGCAACAGCATCTGGTACCTGCCGCTGCTGCGAATCCTGATGATCGTGGTGGGGGGCCTGGGCGGGCTGGTGCTGTTTCTGCGGACGAAGGTGGAGCAGCCGCTCTCGCTGATGCTGCAACGCCTGAGCCAGCAGGATTCGGCCGGTCCGCTGCCACTGCTGCCGGAGGAGGGAATCGCACCGATCCGCCTGCTGAGCCTGCGCATCAACCGCCTGCTGGAGCGCATCAACAACACCGCCCGGGCCCGGCGCCAGCTCCTCCATGGCCTCACCCACGACCTGGGGGGCCCCCATGCCCGGCTGATGCTTCGCACGGAACTCCTCTGCGAGCGCCTCCACGGTGAGAGCGGCAGCATCGCCCAGGCGATGGCCCTCGATCTTGAGCGGTTGCGGGCCCTCACCGACCAGCTGGCGCTGCTGGGGGAGCAGGAACTGCCGCCGGAGCGCCGACAGACCTGCGCCCTCGACGACCTGTGCGGTCGAATCGTGGCAAGCCACTCCTCGCGGGCGATCCAGCTGCGGGTGCCCCGCCTGCTGGTGGAGATCGACCCGGACGGCCTGGAGCGGGCGTTGAACAACCTCATTGACAATGCCCTAGAGCACGGCGCCCCACCGGTGGAGGTGAGCGGGCTGCGCCAGGGCGACAGTGTGCTCCTGCGGGTGGATGACCACGGGCCTGGGATCCCCACAGAGACCCTGCTGGCCATGCCGGGGCCCAGCCGCAGCAATGACCGCCAGCGTCAGCGTCACCGGGGGCTGGGTTTGGCGATCGTCGAGCGATTCTGCCTCGATCACCAGGGGCGCCTAGCGCTGCTGCAGGCCCCCAGCGGCGGCCTGCGTGCCGAACTGCGACTGCCGGCCGCGAAAAACCAACACCAGAGTTAAAAGCGTAAATCCGTTTACGTCTGGGGTAAATCCGTTTACCTTGCCGAAGTTCCTAGGCCCTGTTGGCCTGCTTCTTTCCGGCATCAATGGACTCCACCGGCCCTGTATGGCCATGAGCGCGCTTTGCTGCCGACACTGCGGATCCCCCCTGCAGCAACCGGTGATCGACCTTGGCCACCAACCACCCAGCAATGCTTTCCTCAGCGCCGGGCAACTCAGCCAGGCAGAGATCACCTACCCCCTCCAGGTGCATCTCTGCACCAGCTGCTGGCTGATGCAGCTGCCGGCCCATGCGCCGGCAGAGCACCTCTTCTGCGCCGACTACGCCTACCTCTCCAGCATGTCGAACAGCTGGTGCGCCCACGCAAAGCACTACGTGCAGGCGGCTGTGGCGCGCCTGGGCCTGGATGGCACTTCACGGGTCGTGGAGCTGGCCAGCAACGATGGCTACCTGCTGCAGTACGTGCTGGAGCGGGGCATTCCCTGCCTGGGGGTCGAGCCTACGCATTCCACCGCCCAACTGGCCCTGGAGCGGGGCATTCCCACCCTGGAACGTTTCTTCGGCCAAGACCTGGCGAACGAACTGGTGGCAGAGGGCGGACCGGTGCAGGGCGGCGCCGATCTGGTGGTGGCCAACAACGTGCTGGCCCACGTGCCGGACATCAACGATTTCCTGGCGGGCATCACCACCCTGCTGCGCCCCACCGGGCAGGTGTCGATCGAGTTTCCCCACCTGCTCCGGCTACTTGCAGGAAACCAATTTGACACGATCTACCACGAGCACTACAGCTATCTCAGCCTTGCCGTGGTGCAGCGGATCGGGGCCCGAGTGGGCCTCACCATCGTGGATGTGGAGGAGCTGCCAACCCATGGCGGAAGCCTGCGGGTGTGGCTGGCCCCCAGCGATGCGGTGGCGGCGGCGCAGGTGCACCCAGACTCGGCAGCAACAGGCCGCGTGGGCGCTGTGCTTGCGGCTGAACGGGCTGCCGGCCTGGAAACCCTGAGGGCGTATCAGGACTTCCAGGCCCGGGCGGTGGCCAGCAAGCACGCCCTGCTGCGGTTCCTGGTGGAGGCCCGCGACGGGGGCCGGGAGGTGTGCGGCTACGGTGCCGCCGCCAAGGGAAACACCCTCCTCAATTACGCGGGGATCCGGGCCGACCTGCTGGCCTGCGTGGCCGACAAAGCACCCAGCAAGATCGGCAAGTTTCTGCCCGCAAGCCACATCCCGGTGGTGGCTCCAGAGGAGCTGGCCGCACGCAAGCCCGATGCCCTGCTGGTGCTGCCCTGGAACATCGCCAGCGAGGTGCGGCAGCAGTGGCAGCAGTCGGGCTGGGGGGAGCAGCCCTTTTACAGGGCCATCCCCACCCTCCAGCCCCTGGGCTGAAGCGAGCCCTCAGCGGCGATGCAGGCCCCGCAGGGTCTCCACCACTAGCTCCACATCAAACCGGGTGGAGCGCTGGAAACGGGTGGGGCCGTCGTCACCGTCCGGCTGCGGCTGCTCGGCGTCGGGGGAACAATCCGGAGGCGAGCAATCCAGCACCTGATCACCGAACCCCGCCGCTCGGTCGAGGTTCACCCAGTTGCTGCTGAGACTCTGGGGACCCGCCACGAACATCAGCTGTGGCGCCAGCTCCTCACGGCGGGCGTAGGGAGTGAAGTATTTCATGTTCATGCAGGCCTGGGCAAAGCCGGTGACCATCGCGTACTTGCGATACAGGGCGAGCTTGGCCTCGATCGAGAGCGTTTCGGGTTGGATGACGTCGATGCTGGCGCACCCCTGCAGCGCTTCCACCACCGCTTCCTCCCCTTCAAAGCGGGTGGTGCCTTGGCCAAGGCCGTGACGGCTGAGGTAGACGATCCGCCCATCGCGGCGTTCGCAGGCGAGCAGCCGTTCCTGCAGGCGGGGATTGAGGGCCCCACGTGCTGCTTCAGCGAAGTCTTCGCGCACGAATCCGCGGTCGCGGTAGAGCACCTCGCCCGTGATCAGGTGGTTGCAGAGGATCTCCCGTTGCACCAGGCGCACCCGATCGCGGATGCCCAGGCAGTCGAACCACTCCAGCACCAGGGGATCGGTGATGGCGTCGTGCCGCTGCAGGGCGGGGTAGTGGAACCAGAAGCAGACCTTGCTGCGGCGGAACAGTGGCAGCAGCTGATACAGGCGGGTGAGGTCGAGAGCCAGATGGCCGAAGTGGTCGAAGATCGAGCCGCCATAGAGCACCAGCTCCCGCTTCCTCTTTTCGGCCGCCTCTCCCTCGGCGGCCGTTGGTCGGGGCTTGCACTGCTCGGGCAACAGCGGATAGATCTCGCGCACGCCCCTCAGATCCGTGCAGGCGGCGATCGGATGATGGTGCTGATCGAGGGCGCCCTGGGTCCGAGCGCGCCACCACAGGCCTTCCCCGCCGGCACCAGAGGGCCGGGTGGGCAACAGGCGCGCGTGCCGTGCCGTCACGAGAGGGGCGGGTGGCCTGGTTTCGATGGCACCCCAGAGGCAGGGATGGCCCTGCTGAACCTCAGCGAGCGAAATCGGCGCAACCATCAGCAGAAAGCCGCATCACCAAAGAGCCACCTGCAGCAGTGGGCGGCGTAAATTGATTTACCATGCCGGCGGCAGGCCGCTGAGCTCGCCCCTTACGCCCTCGCCCCGGCCGATGCTCTTCGAACCCCTGCCGCTCGAGGGCTCCTACCTGGTGGGCGTGCAGCCAATCGGCGACGAGCGGGGCTGGTTCGCCCGGGGGTTCTGCCAGCGGGAATTTGCAGACCACGGCATCGATTTCCCGGTGCGCCAGGCCAACCGCTCCTTCAACGCCCGGGCCGGCACCCTGCGGGGCTTCCACGCCCAATACCCACCCCACGGCGAACAGAAGCTGCTGCGCTGCGTACAGGGCTCACTGGTGGACGTGGTGGTGGACCTGCGGCCCGAATCCCCCACCTTCCTGCAGTCGGTGATGGTGGAGCTCAGCGCCGCCAACCAGCAGAGCCTGCTGATCCCGGAGCGCTGCTGCCATGCCCTGCAGACCCAGAGCGAGGCCACGGAAATCCTCTACCTGGTGAGCTCCTTCTACGCCCCGGAGGCCGAATTCGGCCTGCGCTGGGATGATCCCCAGCTGGGCATCACCTGGCCCCTGCCGGTGAGCGAGATCTCGGCGAAGGACGCCAGCTGGCCGCTGCTGAGCGAGAGCCTGAAGACGATCCGCAGCCGCATGGCCCTGGCAGCGGAGCAACCGGCGTGATCCTGCTCGACACGGCCCTGCGGCAGCGAGAACAGGAGGGGCGGCCCCTGCGCATCGGCGTGATCGGGGCCGGGGCGATGGCCCGGGGCCTGGTGGCCCTGATCACGAACCAGATCCCAGGCATGGCGGTGGTGGCGATCGCCAACCGCACCCTGGTGCGGGCCGCCGATGCCTACGCCTTCGCCGGCCGCGCGGGGGCCGTGGCCGCCGCCGACCTGGCGGCGCTGGAGCGCTGCCTGAGTGTCGGCGAGCCGGCGATCACCAGAGACCCGGCCCTGCTGGCGCGCGCTGGGGCCATCGATGCCCTGATCGACATCACCGGCTCGGTGAACCATGGGGCGGGGATCGTGCTGGCGGCGATCGAGCAGCGCAAACCGCTGGTGCTGATGAATGCGGAGGTGGACGCCACGATCGGCCCGATCCTGCACGACAAGGCACGGGCGGCAGGGGTGCTGCTCAGCTGCTGCGACGGCGACCAGCCGGGCGTGCAGCTCAACCTCTGGCGCAAGGTGAAGGGAATGGGCCTGATCCCGCGGGTGCTGGGCAACATCAAAGGCCTGCAGGATGAATACCGCACCCCCACCACCCAGAAGGGGTTCGCCGAGCAGTGGAACCAGGACGTGACGATGGTGACCTCGTTCGCCGATGGCTCGAAGGTGAACTTCGAGCAGTGCATCGTGGCCAACGCCACCGGCTTCACCGTGCTGCGCCGCGGCACCTCCCGGATGGAGTACCGCGGACCGGTGGAAGACCTCACCTCCATGTATGACCTGGGGCAGCTGCGCGAGCTTGGCGGCGTGGTGGATTTCGTGGTGGGCCCCCGGCCGGTGCCGGGGGTGTTCTGCCTGGCGGAACTGGCCGACACCCGCCACGCGCCGCTGCTGGCCGCCAAAGGCCTGGGCGAGGGGCCGCTCTACTGCTTCTACGAGCCGTACCACCTCTGCCACCTGGATGCGCCGATGAGCCTGGCGCGGGCCGTGCTGTTCGGCGATGCGGTGGGGCGGCCACAGGGCGGACCGGTGGTGGAGGTGGTGGCGATCGCCAAGCGCGCACTGGAGGCGGGCGAAACGCTCGATTCCTTCGGGCGCTACATGACCTATGGCCAAGCGGAGAAGGCGAGCGTGGTGCGGGCCGAGGACCTGGTGCCGGAGGGACTGGTGGAGGGCTGCAAGCTGAAGCGGGCCATCGCCAGGGATCAGCCGATCCACTGGAGCGATGTGGAGGCCCCGAGCCACGAGCTGGCCCACCAGCTCTACGCCGAGCAGCAGAAGAGGTGGGGTAGCGTCTAGCCGACCGGCCGGCCCTGGATGATCCTTGTCGACACCGCCCTGCGCCAGCGCGAGAGCGAGGGGCGCCCGGTGCGCGTGGGCATGTATGGGGCCGGGGCGATGGCCCGGGGCTTCGTGGCCCAGGTGTCGGCGCTGGTGCCTGGCATGGAGGTGGTGGCGATCGCCAGCCGCACCCTGCAGCGGGCCGCCGATGCCTACGCCTTCGCCGGGCGCGACGGCACCGTGGCGGTGAGCAGCCTGGACGCGTTGGATCGGGCGATCGCAGCCGGCACACCGGCAATCACCGACGACCCCACCCTGCTGGCGCGCTCGGCAGGGATCGACTGCCTGATCGACATGACCGGGGCGGTGAACTATGGCGCCGCTCGGGCCCTGGAGGCGATCGGCGAGGGCAAGCCCCTGGTGCTGATGAACGCGGAGGTGGATGCCACCGTTGGGCCGATCCTGCACGCCAAGGCCCGTGCCGCCGGCTCCCTGCTCACCTGCTGCGACGGCGACCAGCCTGGGGTGCAACTCAATCTCTGGCGCTACGTGCAGGGGCTGGGGCTGACACCGCGGGTGCTGGGCAACATCAAGGGATTGCAGGATGAATACCGCACCCCCACCACCCAGCAGGGGTTCGCCGAGCAGTGGAACCAGGACGTGACGATGGTGACGTCGTTCGCCGACGGCTCCAAGGTGAACTTTGAGCAGTGCATCGTGGCCAACGCCACCGGCTTCACGGTTGGCCAGCGGGGCATGAGCCGGCGTGAGCACAGGGGCCATGTGGATGAGCTCACCACCGCCTACGACCTCGAGGAACTGCGCGAGCTGGGCGGCGTGGTGGATTTCGTGGTCGGCGCCCGCCCCTCCCCGGGGGTGTTCTGCCTGGCGGAGATGCTGGATGGGCGCCATGCCCCCTACTTGGCGCTCTACAAGCTGGGCGACGGGCCCCTCTACAGCTTTTACCAGCCCTATCACCTCTGCTATCTGGAGGCGCCGTTGAGCGTGGCACGAGCAGTGCTGTTCGCCGATGTGGTGGGTCAGCCTCTGGGCGCGCCGGTGGTGGAGGTGGTGGCGATCGCCAAGCGCGACCTGCAGGCGGGCGAAACCCTGGATTCGTTTGGCCGCTACATGACCTACGGCCAGGCGGAGAAGGCGCGTGTGGTGAGGAGCAAGGGGCTGTTGCCGGAGGGGCTGGCGGAGGGCTGCCGGCTGAAGCGGTCCATCGCCCAGGATCAGCCAATCCACTGGAGTGATGTGGAGGCCCCCAGCGAGCAGCTGGCGCACCGGCTCTATGCCGAGCAAGAAATCTTGTTTTCAGCAACCTGAGAGTTCACGAACTGTCAGTCAAGGCTGAGAAGGACGACAGAGCCAGGATCCAGACCTAAACAGGGCAGGCTTCATGCCAAACCTGCCTTTGGCCCTGCGCTAGTGGTATAGCAGTCCAGATCGGCCTGGCAAAGGGCCAGTGCCGAATCGCCATCGGCCACTCCGCGGTACCAGCCGGCCGTGCGGGCCACGGTGGTGGCGAAATCCCAGCGGGGCAGCCAACCCAACCTGTGCTGGGCTTTGTCGATCACCAGGTGCAACAGGCCCGCCTCATGGGGAGCCAGCGGATCGCTTTGATCCTCCCACTGGCCTGGCCAGTGCAAATGGAGGGCCTCCACGAGATCGCGCACAGGCCGGTTGGATTCGGGATGGGGGCCGAAATTCCAGGCGTCGGCGTGGCCGGCGGGATCGGCTGAAAGGGCTTCGGCGAGCTGCAGGTAGCCCGAGAGGGGCTCGAGTACGTGCTGCCAGGGACGGGTGGCGCCGGGATTCCGCAGGATCAGCGGCTCGCCGGCGGCGCAGGAGCGCATGGCATCAGGCACGATACGGTCAGCGCCCCAGTCGCCGCCGCCGATCACATTGCCGGCGCGGGCACTGGCAATGGCGAGGTGGGGGGTCTGGTGGGGGGCCGTACCGCTGAAGCTGGCGCGCCAGGAGGCAATGGCTAGCTCAGCAGCGGCCTTGCTGGCGCTGTAGGGATCGTGGCCGCCGAGGCGGTCGGACTCGCGGTAGCCGTAGCACCACTCGCGGTTGGCGTACACCTTGTCGGTGGTGACCATCACCACTGCGCAGGGGTGATCCAGAGGCCGCAAGGACTCCAACAGGTTGAGGCTGCCCTGCACATTGGTGGCCCAGGTGCCCAGGGGGTCGAGGTAACTGCGACGCACCAGGGGCTGAGCCGCGAGGTGCAACACCACCTCGGGGTCGGCCGCAGCCACCAGGGTGGCCAGAGTTTCGGCGTCACGGATGTCAGCACGGCGGTCGCTGAGGCGGCTGGGCTGATCAGCATTGGCGAGTCCGAGGGCGGCATAAAGGCTGGGACCCGGGTCAGGCTCGAGCGCCACACCGGTGACCCTCGCCCCCATGCTCAGCAACCAGAGGGACAGCCAACTGCCCTTGAAGCCGGTATGGCCAGTGAGCAAGACCCTGCGGCCATCCCAGAAGGTGGGATCAGGCCCGCTGTGTGAGAGGGGCATCAGTTCCAGAGCTTCCAGGGCGCCTGACCACTCTCCCAGAGTGCTTCCAGTCGTGTGCGCTCACGCAGGGTGTCCATCGACTGCCAGAAGCCGTGGTGGCGATAGGCCGCCAGCTGACCGCGGCGGGCCAGCTCGGAAAGCACATCGGCCTCAAACAAACAGGCGTCCGAATGGATCAGATCACACACCGAGGGTTCAAGCACCAGGAATCCACCGTTGATCCAGGACTGCTCACCATCAGCTTTTTCCTGAAAGTTGCCCACCCGATCGCCATCGAGGTGAAGCGCGCCGTAGCGGCCCGGAGGCTGGACCGCGGTGAGGGTGGCCTGCAGACCGTGATGACGATGCTGCGCGATCAAGGCCGCCATGTCCACGTCGGCCACGCCGTCGCCATAGGTGAAGCAGAAGGGTTCATCGTCGAGATAACTGCGCACCCGGCCCAGACGCCCACCGGTTTCGGTCTTGTCGCCGGTGTCAATCAGAGTGACCTTCCACGGCTCCGTGGTGCGCTGGTGCACCTCCATGTGGTTGCCAACATCCATGTGGAAGGTGACATCACTGGTATGGAGGAAGTAATTAGCAAAGTACTCCTTGATCATGTAACCCTTATATCCACAGCATACGATAAAGTCGTTGATGCCGAAGGAGCTATAGATCTTGAGAATATGCCAGAGGATTGGCAGGCCACCCACCTCCACCAGTGGCTTAGGGCGGACAACAGTTTCTTCAGCGAGGCGAGTTCCCCGACCGCCAGCAAGAATGACAGCTTTCAAGCAATAGCCAAATCACCTACAATAAATACTAGCACAGCTGATCATTGGGGGTCTTGTTTTCAGCAATGCCTGAGCCCTGCTCAGGCCGAGAGCATCTGGGCCAGGCGGACCTGCAGACCCAGGCTAGCTTCACTGGCTTCTGTGACAATGGCTTCCAGCAAGTTAAGACGACGCGCCATTGTCTCGATGTCAAGCTGCTGAACCTGGAGACTAAGCTCGAGATCACTGCAGCGCTGCTTCAGTAGCTCAGCCTCATCAAGGCGAAAAGACAACTTCTGGATCTGCTCCTGGAGATCTAGGGATGAAAGGTGACTGGACTGCAGTGGCTCCAACTGGTCAGCCAGTACACGAATATCGTGCAAGAGCAGTTTGTGCAGTTCACGAGCGTCTCGTAGGGCATCCCAGCCGCAGGCCCTTCGGTAACGCTGCTCACATTGCCCATCAACAGGTCTCTGATCAAGCCGAGCAGCGAGGGGATGCTGCTCCAGCGCAAGGTAAGTGGCCGCAAGCTGGGGCTCCCGTTGCAGCAACTCGAGGGCGAGCAGAGCATCTAAAGGGCCCGGTTCGCTGAAACGATGGGGAAGCGGCAGCTGCACAGGGGCGGCGGGCTGCACGCACCAACCCACTACTGCGGGCATGCACACACAACCCAGATTCACAAGCCGAACCGCTTGGGATGGCACGTGCAGCCGGACCAGGGCCTCCAGCAGAAGAGAACAGGCAGCCACCGCCTGCTGAACATCGACTTGCTGACAGCAACCGAGGGGATCCGTATAGGCCAGAAGCAAGGGACCCTCAACCGTCAGCACCGGTTCGTCGTCAACCTCGATCAGCTTGACCCCTGCGTGACCTAAACCATGGACAAGAGGCGATGCGTCAATCCCAGGGGCCCAGAGCTGGACCTGCAGAGAAGCGGGTACGGTGTTCATGGCTGCAGAGCGCGACTCAACATCAGGTGCTGGCGTTGAACGACCCCCATCAGGCCATGCAGCTGGGAACGCAACTGGTGCTGGGTCGTCAACTGCTGGCGATGGGCCAGAAACAGGGTCAACAACTCCTCCTCCACCTGCTGAAGCTGCAGAAGGGTGAGATCGCTTTCGGGCTGCGACTGCCACCACTGGTCCAGCAAACTCTCCACATCCACGGCCGCAAGCAGACGGGCGCCATAATCCAGATCAGGTAGGCTGCCGAAGCGTTCGGACTTCTGCTCGAGGAGACAATAGGCATCTGTACAGGCAGGAGTACGCTGCAACAGCGCGGAGGACACCAGGGCGCTAAGTGGCGCAGCAGTGGGCCATACCTGATTGCCGAGACTGGCGAGAGCGGAAAGTTCCGGTGGGTGAGATCGGCTGCTGAAAGGAGCTTGCCCGGTAGTCCAGGCAGCGATCTGCTGAGCAGAAAGCTGGTGCAGCCGCCAACAGGAGATCAGGTGATGGCTGGGAGCCAACTGGAGCAACGATTGGTATCGATCCAGCAACTGTTCAGGGGTTGGGGCGATGGGATCCCTGCTGCGCAGGGCCTCCAGCGCTTCATGGGGGCTGGCGTACACCAGCAGACACCGATCAGGAAGCCCAGCCGGGGACCCTGTGTGCTGACGGAGACCCGCGGCGTGCAACTTGGCCTCCAGCGAGGATGCCAGCGGAAATGGGGTAAACCAGAACTCCACTCCTTACATGGACCAAGCTGCTGCATTAGTGTAAACGAGTGAGCAAACGCCATGATTGGAGTCCCCTGGTTCCGCCACCAACTGGAACGACGTCGTTGAAACGCGATAAAGAAGAAGAGGAACACACGTTGGCAACGCCAACCCAGGATGAAGATTCGATTGCAGGGCAGATGAGCAGGGGAAACGCCTGCTGGCAGAAGCGTGATTGGCAAGGAGCAATACAAGCATACGCATACACGCTCTGGCGCGAGCCGCTGGCGAGCATGTCAATCGTTTACCTCATGGAAGCGAGTCGGCATGAATACCAACGAGAACGGTCACGACATCTACGAGATCATGAAGACACCATTGTGGTGAGAGCAGGCCATGAGAGAACAAGAGGACAAGAACAAGTTGTGCTCGGTGAATCCACAGAGCACCAAAGCCCCCTACTCGTCGTTCCTGAAGACCTAGCAGATCTGGTGAGCTGGTGCTGGCTGGAAGCACTCAGACGCCCCAGCGATTGCATCATTCTTGAAGGGCAGTCAATGGCTTTAGTCGTAGTCGGCCTGATCTATAAGCTGATATGGGGTGCAGTGGTTCTAGTGGATGACCTGGCAGCTGCTGGAAGTGAATACAAAAGATTGGACAGCCTCACCATTGATCAGTTGAAGATTCAGGCAAATGGCCTGCCCAATCCACGGGATCTGCAGGGGGATGAGTGGCAGCGACTGGCGGCAGGGCTGATCACGGGATTCGACGGAACCCTGACCTCGGGATCTGGAAAACAGCAAAATCACAGCTTCATGCAAAGAGAGCGGAGGGTCGTGAATGGGGCCCAGCTGAACTGCCTTGAGGCCCTGGCACCTGCTCTGGCAAGCCCGCTGATGGCTTCGCGGTATTGGCGCTGGAATCAAGAGCGCATCAACTGGCCGGAACTCCGGAATCGAACGCGGGAGACAGACCTGGTAAGCATAGTAATTCCAGCCTATGGGCACCCGAATGAATTGGAGGCCTGCCTTAACGCCCTGCGAGCCGCACAGAACCAGACGCGATGGGAGGCCGTCATCGTCATGAATGACTCGACAAGTCTGAATGGCGACGTGGTGTTCAAACACAGCTGTGACGATCCACGGATTCGAGCAGTGTGGCCTGGCGAGAATCTCCAGTTTGCTCTGGGCTCCAATCTCGGGTTTGCTGCCAGCAATGGGCACTGGCTTGTGCTGCTGAACAATGATTGCCAAGTGACTAGAGGCTGGCTGGACTCGCTGATCGAACCTTTGAACGATGAGTTCGTAGCAGCAACCCAGCCTCGTCTGGTGGGTAGCGATGGCTCTGTGCGCAGTCTCGGCGTGGTGTTCCACAGTAAGCAGACGCTCGGTTACCCCCTTTATGCGGGTCTTCCTGCCACGCTGCCATGTGTTCGTAAGCCCCATCAGCTGCAAGCCCTCACAGGCGCATGCCTGGCGATGCGGGCTGGCGACTTTGCCAGCATTGATGGACTGGACTGCCGCTACATCAACAGCCAGGAAGACATTGACCTCTGTCTGCGACTGCTGCAGCTTCCGGAAAGACGCTACTGCCTCAGCTGCCCTGACAGTGAAGTCATCCATGGCGAGGGGCGTTCCCCGGGACGTTACAACCACAGTGCTTGGAGTCGCCATCAGTTTGTCAGGCGCTGGTCAAAAAGAATCCGGCCCGACGATGCGAGTATCTATGCCGAAGACGATATCAGCATCGCATCCTTCAGGGCAGACAAAAGAGAATACGAACAAGCAGGCATCGGCGCAGGGCGGGCCATTCTTCAATATTAGGCAAGCTCACTTGCAATGGAGTGGAATGAACGACTTATCGCATATCAATTAGAATCCTTTCCAACAGCGACCATGACGACATCAACAGCAACGCCCAGTAAGACCACAGAGATCGAACCGGACAGCAGGTCATGATAAAGTGGTGAAAGCAATCAGAGAATGACTCAGATTGCGCTAACACCCCACAGCTTGCCCGCCTCCTCCACCTGCATTTACCATGAACTTAGAGCAGCTTATCACCAAGTATTCGCAACTCAGCGGCCGCAACCAAGCGGAGTCAGCCTCGGCAGTGAGTGCTTTCATTCAGATCCTGACGGATGCTATCAAAGAAGAAGACGACATCTTCACTCCCACGATGTCTGTGAAGACTCGCCGTACAACCCCCAAACCATCACCCGATGGCAAAGAGCGCAAACCCAAGACAATTGGCAAGATTGTCATCAAGTAAGAATATTCACATAGTCACTGAAGTCCCAATAAAGGGGCTGCTCATGAGCAGCCCCTTTCGTCATTCCGCGCACAATCGATATACAGCCTTAACGAGTCAAGCCTGCCATGGGATTTTTAATATTTACCAATGACATTGGCCACTCCCAAGCAGGACGATTAAAAGCGACACTAAAGGGAATTATCCGCATTATTCATCACTCACAAGATGGTTAAGTCAGGCATCGGTCCGAAAGAACCAGTCAACGCACTTATTGCGATCGCTGGCTTTCCAAAGAGTGGCAACACTTTAATCAACGAGGCACTAGATCAAGCCGGCAAACTGATCAGTAGCGACTGGGAACCGCCTAAGTACGAATATCAAAACCCAAAAGATCTTGAGCCCTTCAAATCTGGATCGTTTTCGGCTAATCCGTGCCTGGGTGCGCATCATTGCCACATCAAGACGCACATAATGTACTCTGATGAAAGCTATGGCTGGGAGAACACCGGCATCACCATAGATTCGACTGCTGTTATTATTCGAAACCCTTTCGACACCTTATTAAGTACCACAAACTACCTGCGCTATTCGGCGAAGAAAAACAAGAGACTTACAGGAAGTCAGATTGCTACCCTCAAACATTTTTATCCTGATTATACCCAGAGCGATGTACTTAGCGGTAGCGAGTTTAATCTTGAACAGCTAAGAGAAAAGGGGAGTTTAGATCAGGCGCTGGAGATATTTTCAGCAAGCAACACTTGCATTCCCCAGTTTTTAACACGGTCTGGCACATGGCTTGACTTCTACAGCTCATTTGATCATGCAAAGAATCAGGCTTTCAGAATACGATTTGAAGACATTATTAACTCACGTGCGAATTGGGAAGAAGCATCAGACCGACTAGCAGCTTTTTTGAACTGCCAGCCCAATATACTTGCCAATGCTTTCATGCGGCAGAATGAATCATGCCAGCAAGCGAAGGAAGCGAAGGATTTATTCTTTCCAGTAGCTGAGTCCAAGTACTTTTTCCGCTATTTTGAGGGAAGATCATTGAGACGCTTCTGCAATAAGTACTTGACCCAATTAAAGGCATTCGGCTACGAGGATTTGATCGACGAGATCATGTCACACTAATTTGCCATTAGGCCTTCGGCTATCGATACAAAGAGATCAGCTTTATTGCGAAGGTTGCGTGAATTAATCGAATCATCGAGGCGCAAAGATGAGATAACGCTTTTATCGCCTTCAATGAGGCGCCAAAAAGCAAGGGCCGCGGCTTGGGTATTCTGGTGAATCAGTGCTTGAACTTCCTCCGAACGCCATTGCTGATCATTACCATGGTGCCAAGTAATAAATAAATCAGAAATATGCAAAGTGCGCTGAGAACGAAGCAGAAGATTCAGCCATATGATGGGAGCCACAGGGGGAAGACCAATAGTTACATCCCCAAAATACATTGATGGCAAGAACCTTAGTGGAAAAACAAATAAGTCGCTACCGGGATGCCAAGCAAGTTGGCTAGCTTGGTCAGATGATTGGGCAATGAGATCTCGGCGATTTATGACAAATGAATCAGCTGGGATGAACTCCCCCGCAGGCCCTGTACCGCGTGCAGTATTGTCGGGATAGCGGCAGGTCTTAGCATGCAAGAGTTGTTGATTAATATAGCTGAAGAAGTAAGTAGGGATGCAGATATCAGCATTTGCATAGATATAATATGCATCCTCGGCCTTTTCAATGCCTAGTATTTGCACGGCCATATCATAAAGAAAGATATCGCGTAACTTGGGTAGCCTGGCTCCTTGAGAGTCCTTTCCTAACTTGCATACGTGTATGACTGCTGAGTAGCCTTTAAATAGTTGCTTAAAGAATTTAAAGTCCGAAGCATCAACCATCACCATCACGCGCACGTCCTGCATGGGAGCGTGATTAAGAGCATTCAGCAACGAATCAATTGTTTGCTGAACATAGCCTGGGAGTTCACCATTCTTCAGGAATAGATTCACGCAATACAGGATGGGAGGCGCAACTGCCAGCAAAGAGCCATCAACAGACATATCATGACTTGGCAGGATATATTTTGCATTGGCATTTCGAAGAGAAGGAACAAAAGCCGAGTCAATATCGAAGAACCGATAGAGCTTTAGGAAGTAGTCGCTACCCAGTAGCTGCATAGTTTCATAGCTCCAAATAAAACATGTCGGCTCATTGCTGATAGACACAAAAAAGTCACGAGCCTGATCGAGATCACACTGCCCCTCAGAAATATCACCACCAAATCGGTTGGTCTTACTAATAATCGAGATCAGAGGGTCCCTAGTCGTCAGAATATAGTTGATACAATTATACTGAGTCTTAAGGAGATTGATCTCCTCTATAAAATCATGATGCGACTTTTTGGGGCGAAGGAATGGCACCGATCGATGCAAGACAAGATTATCAATGCCAATTTCGCCATTGTAGCCATAGCCACTATAATCAGAAAACTGTTTAGATGCACCAACTGCATGAGAAATCGTCTTGGCTATAAGAACACTTCCACTGCTCTCAGGCCCACATACAAGCCAACATGTTTTGAGGGTTGGGACTGATAGCTCTACTGGTCGACTGATGCCATTCAAGTTATTCTTAAAGGCTAGTGCTTGAGAGAGCAGCCGCCTCCATTGACGGGACTTTCGCTTCACAAGGGCGGCTGATTCGGAATGGCTTTGAAGCCGAATACGTTTATCAAGCTTAGCTTGAAGATAATCCTGTTCATTGCTGAGAATATTGGTAATAGCGTCTAAGGAATCTTGGAACCAGAATTTCCTGGGCACCGTGCGTTTGCTGACCTTTGGTTGAGTAGGGTAGCATGGGTGCAGACCGTGACGGAATTTTGGGATTATCTCAAGCTATCAATCGAAGGCTAGAAGACCTTCGTTCCAGCAGTGATTATGAAAGGATTGTCGCTTCAATTCAAGATTATGGCTTGAAGCTTGACCGGTCCCTATGTCTGATTAGTAATTACAGTGAAGCAATAAACAGTCTTTCTATGAGTCCAGTGTGGGTAAGTTATGGAGGCATCCGAACAGCTTCGACATTTGGATACAATACCCTACGAATATTGGCAGGCTCAGTTGCACAGAATGTGATTTGTGCATGGGAAAGAGAACTTGCATCTCCTGCATCGATTTTAAATCTTGTCCAAGCGAGTGGCATAGACACAGTTGGCATTATCAAGATACACCGCTTCGAAAATGACATCCCAACTTTGCTTTCCGATGGAAAGGCTAAAGCCATTGTAACTGTTAGAGATTACCCTAGTGTTGCCAAGTCTTGGTGGCGGATGGTAAATAATGCGAAAGCCAGCACATTTTATCGTCCAGATCGCAAACCGGAAGATTCTCTTCGTATTATCCGCAGAGAAATCGGTGTTGAGCGCAAGAAAAGGCGCTTATCCAATGTGCTCTTTGTACGTGAAGATATGATCCGATCGGACACGAAGGAAGCAACTACTGCCATTGCTCAGTTTCTCGGACTTGAATTAGCCCCTAACTCATGGTCTGGCCTAAAGCAGACACTGGGCTTTGAAGCAATGCTTGATCGCGCAAATAATGTGAAACAGGAAAACTATCTCCATGACAAAACGAGCTTTTTACATCCAGGACATGTGCGCCAAGGTAGCGATCGGATCCCAGGTGAAGAGGTTGTGGAAGAATTGATCTGGAAAGAGTTTGGGGATGAACTCTCCAAGGATGGCTATCTAAAGACAGAAGTTGCTCTGAATAGTCTGAAGTAAGGTTATTGCTAAATAGATAGACCTGAATTCCGCTCTTCTTCCATCAGATGCACCATGGCCAAGCCAATCACAAGGAGTCGGGAAGGGGCAATCATGTATAAGTCTAATCATCCTGCGCTGATTTTCTATGACATTACGCCAACACAATGATGACCGACAAGATCTCCTTGTTTACCAGATCTGACAATGACTGATGGGTCTTCAGTATCTATTTTGATGCCCTGTCTTAATGCGGCACCATATATAGAGGAAGCAATTGGTTCCGTTCTGGATCAGCCTGAATGCCTTGATCTCTTGATTGTCGATGGCGGGTCAAGCGATGGAAGCCTATCCGTAGCCAAGCGGTGGGCAACTCGCGATCGACGAGTACACTTAATTGAGGGGCCTGATACAGGCCCTGCTGATGCACTCAATAAAGCCTTTAAGTTGGCACGCGGCCGATTGATCGGGTGGCTTAATGCCGATGATCTTTATAGCTTTGGCTCTCTCAGAAGAGCAACCGAGGCGCTTTCTCAGAGGCCTGAATTGCTAATGGTATATGGAGAAGGAGAAGAGTTTAATAGCGCAACCGGCAGCCGTCTTCGTTATCCAACACTTCCACCTCAAGCAGGGCTAGAGGGATTTAAAACGCACTGCTTCATCTGTCAGCCAACGGTTGTTTTCCGGCGCTCGATGGCTATAATGCTTGGTGCTTTTGACGAATCATATCAAACAGCTTTTGATTTTGATTATTGGTTAAGAGCTTTCGCCGCCTTTCCTGAGCGCATTGGTTACATACCTCACCAGCAGGCCATTACCCGGATTCATCAACAAACCATTACTCACTCGCAGCGCAGCCGGATTGCCCTTGAAGCAACCGCGCTGATCGCTCGGCACTTCGGATCAGCAACCACAACCCGTCTCAAAAACTACGCACTCGAACTGCAACTTGGGCTGGCGAGTCCGCCAGCTGATCAAGCGGTCACCAACCATCTGGATTCAGTCTTCAAGCAGGCCAAAGACTTCCTGGATCCATCTGCCTATGAGAGATTGCGGCAGGATTGGCTCCTTGATAGTGAAACGGCCCCTGACTTGATCGCGGCGGAAGCTGCTGCTGCCGCTACCGGGTGGCACCGATCGTTACCAGGACAGCTGCTTCAGGCTTACCGATCCGAATTGCGAATCGAGGCCCCTGGAGCGCCCGCAGGGCCCCATCGCCGTCTGGCTGATGCCATTGAGTCCAACGCTGCGGTGTTTCCGCTGCTGAAGTCGCTGACCTCAGTCCCTACCCCAGTTGAACTGCCACTTCACACGTTTCCACAACGGCCCTTCGGCGTCAATCTCATTGGCCACGCCTTTGATGTGTTTGGCATCGGCGAAGATATCCGCATGGCAGCGAGGGCACTGATGGCAGCAGATGTGCCCTGCTGCGTCATCGATCATCCGGCCAGTAATGGAGCTGCCCGTACTGATCGCTATCTCGAGAGCCTGCTGCATTCAGACCCTGAAGGAGGCCCCTATGCTTTCAATCTGGTCTGCATGGCTGCTCCAATTCACGCCCGCTGGTTGCTGGAACAAGGCTTCAGTGCACTGCGTGAACGCTACTCCCTCGTGAGTTGGCCTTGGGAGACAGAAGAATGGCCCCAAGCCTGGAGACCTCTACTGCATGTGGCTGATGAAATCTGGCCCTCCAGTAGCTTGACCACTCGGGCCCTCCTTCCTTACAGCAGTAAGGATCGACCAGTCCACAAGATGTCGATGGCCGTGGATATTGCCAATCACGAGGAGATCATCTCTCCGCAGACGCGTATGGAAACCAGGGCAAATCATGGTCTAGGAATTAACGATGTGATTTTTGCCTATGGATTTGACTTCGGCTCCACAGCCGCACGGAAGAATCCGATGGGAGTCCTGGAAGCATTTCAACAAGCTTTCCCTCAGGATGCAGCAGATCCAATGGCGCATCGAGTGGGGCTGATGATTAAGACATTTCCTCCCCGGAGGCACAAAGCTGATTATGATTGGCTCCGGGCGAGGGTTGCTGAAGATCCCCGCATTCATCTTGTATCAGGGCATCTAAGCAGAGAAGATTTACTCCGCCTCTACGCCTGCTGCGATGTATTCGTTTCTCTACATCGGTCGGAGGGATTTGGTCGTGGATTGGCAGAAGCGCTCCAACTTGGCCTACACGTTATTGCCACGGATTTTGGTGGCAATACTGATTTCTGTACAGGTCCACTTGCCCATCCTGTTCAATTCAAGCGTGTACCGATTCCTCGCGGGGCATATCCTTGTGCTGATGGCCATGATTGGGCAGAGCCCGATCTCAACCATGCTGTTTGCCTGCTGAAGAAAGTGGCTAGCGAATTGCTTATGCAATCTGAAACCTCACCCCGAGCCACCCTTGCTCTCTCCAGCCGTTACAAGAATGAGTTTTTAGCTCAGACAGTCGGGCAACGCTATCGAGAACGCCTTCAACAATTATGGACTGATCGCCAACAAATCGCCACATCGCTACGGTGGCGCAGGGATCGCAGTCCACTAGCTTATTGAGGACCCCATGATCAGCAGTCGAGACATCGTGAAACCGAAGGTATTTCTCCACATAGGTCATCCCAAAACCGGGTCTTCAGCATTCCAGGCTAGCCTCGCCAAGTCACATGAACTGCTGGCCACAAGGGGCATCCTTTACCCCTATCATCGCAGCTTTAAACTCGCCTCCCAAAATCACATCAGCTCCGGGAATCTATCGATAGGAGCTGAGGACCAGAATTGGCTAACCACCGAGATAGAACCCGTATTGAATGCCAATACCAGCTATCATACCTTTATTTTCTCAAACGAGAACCTCATTCACAGGTTGTCAGACTTCACGTCTTGCATAGATCAACTGCGTGACAGCTGGGATTTCCATATTCTTCTTGTGGTCCGCAATCCGATTGAGCAGCTTGGATCTGTTTATCAACAACTTGTGAAACGCCATGGCTACTCCAAAGGATACGAAGACTTTCTCTTGGATTATGAATATCAGTGCAACGCCACCCATAAGTCTGCCGCTGCGCTAGAGCAGCTTGAAGCGCATAACATCACATACTCGCTGTTTAATTACTCAATCCTCAAAGACGAAGTTATAGAAGCGCTTGCTGCCGCCATTGGAATCGACAGAGGGATTACCGACTGTTCTTCAAAGGCGCCAGTGAACAGATCCCTGAGTACCACTGAACTTCAATTACTGTTGTTCGTCAATGCTATATATGGAAGAGACGTCGGTCGCCAACTTGCGGACTCTCTAGTCAATCAACTCCCCGAAGTTGAAGCCGTTTCCTTGGCCATGAAAACAGACTCATGGCACAAAGTAGTACGGGCCAATCAAGCATCTCTAGACAAAATTAATCAGCGACTGACTGCAAGCAATCAACTTAGCTTTGCTACAGAAGCAGGATTTTTGGGCGACCTCCATTGCAATCTTTCAGCAAGTCAGCTTCATATCGGTCGCACAATACTTAATGACGCCAGCAGGAAAGAGCTGATGGATGAAGCCAATTTTTCTGGGGAATCTGGAAGCAGCCATTCAACTCAAGCTAATTGGAGTCAACAGGTGGCGCGGCTGATGTCTATCACCAGCCGCATTCTTGAGCAAATGCAGCCAGCAACGAAGTCAGACAGATGACCCAATAATGATATATATCTCAAGCAAAGTATGGCCTCTCGATTAATCCTTCATATTGGCACCGAAAAAACAGGAAGCACCGCGATTCAACGCTTCCTGGCAAGGCAGGGCCGATGGCTTTCTCTCCAAGGCTTTCGGGTACCCCAATCCCTGGGAGCTGTGGAACATCGGCGGTTTGCTTTGCTCTTCTATCAGCCTGGCCAATTCGATGATCTAACTCAACAAGAGGGCTTGGATAACCTATCAGCTAAGGATCTTGCTAAAACGGTCAAGCAATGGGAAGACGCTCTTGATCATGAACTCAGCCAGGCACCAAATCAGCAGTGGATCATTTCAAGTGAGCATATCCATTCCCGATTGCTTCATCGCCATTCCTGCATGGAAAAACTCGCCAACTTTATTGGCAGTCGCTTTGATGAAGTGACAATCCTCGTTTATCTACGAGAGCCTTTGGGCGCTGCTCTTTCACTATGGTCTACAGCTGTTCTCAATGGTGCATCTTTGGCCGACATGCCTCTGCCTGATCATGAATACTGGCATCGCCTATGCTGCCATGACTCAACACTCAAGCATCTGCAAACATGGTTTCCAGGCCAGTTTCAACCGCGACTCTTCGCACCAGAGCAATGGATTGAGGGAGACGTCATCAGAGACTTCTGCCAGGCAACGGGACTTGATCTACCACCGGGATATCAAAGCTCTTGCCAACGCGCCAACAGCTCACTATCCTGGCTCTCACTAAGATTAATCGCACGTCTTAATCAACAAGGACGTCCATCACGGGATTTGGTCAAAGCCATTCGCGAATCCTTTGATCACTTACCTTCCCCCGTGGCGAATCCACTACAAAAGCGCGCATATGAAAGAGCTTTTGCAGCTTCCAATGAACGGGTTCGCAGCCAGTACTTTCCCTCCAAACCCCATCTGTTTGATACGGAATAAATACGCCAGCAAGATCAGAATATTTGGTGAAGTTAGTGAGCTTCTTCTCCCAGCAGATTTTCCCAACCACTTCACTGCATCTGCATGGGGACGCCGGCACGCTGGCGAAGATAGCCAAGGCAAGCTTGAACCACCACATCGTTGCCGCCGCGCTTGTTGATCGAGAGGAACAGTGTCTGGCCGATCGGCTGGCCGGGCACCCCACGCTTGAGGGCCACGCCCTGGCTGCTCAGCTCCACGAACTGCTGGCTCATGCTGTGGTGCAGCAGCACGCTTGGCGTGGCGGTGAGCAGGGTATGAGTCTTGAACCAGAGGTCGTCGGCATGGCCGGCGATCGCTAGGGCCCGCTCCACGTCGCGCACCCGCCAGTCGAGCTGGCTGAGCCGATAGCAAATGCCGTCCTTGCCCGTGGGCACCGTGAGCAGGCTGGGCTGCAGCAGCCGTTCATCGTTCACCCGCCAATCCCGGTAGGGCACCACCTCCCCCTCCTCCAGCACCATCTGGCGACCGCGGAAGGCCACCACACAGTCCCAGCGGTCCTGGGCGGCCACCAGCCGCCGCAGCCAGTCGCGCGGGTAGAGGGTGTCGTCGTCGGCTGTGATCAGCAGGGGATCGAGCGCCTGCTGCTCCGGCGTGAGCCGCTCCAGCAGCGGCAGCAGTTTGCGGTAGGGGCCCCAGTTCGCCGTCCAGTGCACCTGCAGGCGCAGGCCCGGGCCGAGGCGAGAGCGCCAGATGCGCCGACGCAGGAAACCTGGCAGCGCCCCAAAGCCCCGATCGAGCAGGTAGGGCTCCCGCGAGAGGAATAGGTGCAGCTCCACCGGCCGACCAGCCGGGGGCAGCTGCTGGGCCAGCAGCGAGTCGAGCGTGCGCTTGAGGGCGCCCTCGCGGCCGCGGATCGAGGTGAGGCCGATGAACACCGGCGCCAGTGTGCTCATGACAGCAGGCTTGGTCATGGCAACAGCCCTTGGCGCATCAGCCGCCGCCAGCTGGGCAGGCCCAGGCTGCAGCCGTATTCGTAGGCCGACGACACGCTGGCCGCCGAGCCACGCATCAGATAGAGCGGCGCCTCCAGCCGCACCACCCTGGCGGCCCCAAAACGCTGCTCCAGCCGGCGTCGGAAGTCCACGTCGCCGCGGGAGCGCACCGGGTAGAAGCCGCCCAGCTCCAGCGCCGTGGCCCGGCGCAGCAGCAGGGTGGTGATGCCATCGCCGAAGAAGCCGCCGCCATCGCCGTCGGCCTGGGGGGCGCCGCTGGCCTCATCCAGGCGCACATGCCTGCCATACACCGCTGCCGCCCCCTGCTGCAGGGCCTGCCACTGCAACTCCAGGCGCAGGGGATGGGAGAGGTCGTCGTCGTCGTGAATCGCCAGCACCTCGCCCGCCATCCGCTCGATCGCCAGGTTGCGACAGGCGTACTGGCCCTGGTTGCGCTCCTCGCGCAGCAGCCGCACCGGCAGCTTCAGCTCGGCAGCGGCCTGCTGCAGCAGCGCCGCCAGCGCAGCCGCTTCGGGCTCCGCCGTGCCGTCATCCACCACCAGCACCTCTGCCACCGCCACGCTCTGCAGGGCCAGCGATTCCAGGGCCTGGCGCAGCAGCGCCAGCCGGGGCCGGTGGCAGGTGAACAGCACCGTGACCGGCAGGGTGGACCGTTGCGCCGGCGGCGGTAGCTGCTGGCGCCAGAGGGCCAGGCAAGCGGCGAACACGGCCTGTACACCACCGCTGGTGGGCAGCAGCACGGGCAGCAGCTCCGGCACGCCCGCCCGCTCCGCCGCCAGCCGCGCCAGTCCCACCGCTCGCGTGGACAAGCCCGCCGCCACCGCCAGGGCCAGGGCCTCCTCGTCGTCGCCGTCGAGCAGGCGCAGCAGGGGCGCCTTGCCCGCCGCCCCGGCCAGGCGCAGCAGGGCACTGCGCTCCTCCTCGTCGCGCACCAGCCGCAGCAGCAGGGTGAGCTGCATGCGCAGGAGCCGGCGCGGGTCTTCCGGTTCGCCCGGCAGCTCCTCCGCCGCCAGGGGCCGCAACTGCAGGGGTTCCGGGCCGTGATCCGGCGGGGGCGGCGCCACGCCGCGGCTGTGCAGACGCACCAGGGCCGGCAGCAGCTCGGCATTGTCGTCCTGCAGCCAGGCGGTGTGCAGCGGGAAGCGGCGCAGATCATGCAGCAGCTTCTGCAGCAGATCCGCCTGCCACCAGATCCGCGGTAGCCCCCGCTCCAGCAGCCCCAGCAGGCCCCGCCGCAAGGGCCGATCCAGCCGGCTGATCGCCGGGTCGCCCAGCAGCAGCACCCCCTTCACCAGCACCAGGCAGGCCGAGGGGGGCAGCAGGCTGGGCAGGCGGTAGCCGCTCTCCGGCGCCAGGGCCGGCAGCAGGGCCTGCAGCAGCGGCAGGTTGGTGGCGCCGGCGAGCACGGTGGCCTCCAGCTGGCGCTGCAGAGCCCGCTTCATGTCCTTGTCGCCCTCTTCTGCGGCGCTGCCGATCGCCGCCACCAGGGCATCGATGGCACGCGCCAGGCTGGCCAGCCAGCCCGGCTGCTCCTGGGCCAGCGGCGCCTGCAGCAGACGCATCAGCACCAGGCCCCGCTCGCCGGGATCCGCCAGGGCCGCCCCCCGCTCCAGGCCCGCCCGGCGCAGGCGCTCAGCCACGGCCACCAGCTGGGGCTGGCGGCTGTTCATCCCGCCCACCAACGCTTCCAGCAGCCGCAGCCAGGGCAGCAGGTCGGCCTGCTCCAGCCCCGCCAGCAGCAGGGGCTCCAAGGCCTCGGCCATGGCGGGTTGCTCTGCCGCCGGCAGCAGGTGCAGCAAGGCCACCAGCTGGTCGGCCAGGCGCTGCAGGGCGGGGGCTTCAGCAGGCAGCTCGGCCAGCCAGCGGTCCAGGGGCAAGGGGCGGCCGAGGGCCTTTGGGGCCGGCCAGCAGGCCGGGGCGAGCTGGCAACGCAGCTGGCGCTCCAGCTGCAGCAGCTGCAGGGCGGCAGCTGGTGAGAGGGGCTCGGTGGCAGCCAGCAGGGCGCAGTAGGGGGCCAGCAGGTCCGCCAGGGCGGAGGCGGGGGCCTCTGGTCCTCGACCGGACTGAGGCCCAGAGGCGCTGGGATCGGGCCAGACATCCAGGGGAACAGGGATGGCTCCAGCCTTGAGAAGCTCCTCCAGTGAAGGCACGTCAACAGACACCATCAGCCCCCTGCTCCAGGCCAGAGGCAGGGCCAGCAGGAGACCATCGGCAGGCCTCGGGACAGGGATCTCGATGAGGCTGTCAGCCAGCAATGCAGGCCAGGTGGCCGGGTCGCCGGTTTGCAGCAGCAGGGCCTGATCACAGCCCCTCACAAATCCATAGCTGCCCACCCCATCAAGAGCGAACAGCTGCTGTACCAGCCGTCGTCGGTTCAGGGCGCGATGGGGCGCAGACTTCACCGACATGGCAAGAGGGCCAGCCGAGAGGATAGGAGGGCAGTCCTGAGGGGCCATGCGGCATGTCGACCTGCTGATCGCCGCCCCGGCTGACCCGGGGGCCCACGCCAGCTGGGGAGACGTGCACTTTGCCCGGGGGCTGCAACTGGGCCTGCAGAGCCAGGGAGTGGGCTCACGGCTGCTGTTCCGCGACGAACACCTGCGCAGTGCACCCCCGCCGCCAGACAGTGCCCTGCTCGTGCTGCGCGGGAAATATGCCCCGCCCGCGAGCTGGCTGACCCACCAGCCCTACCGCTGCCGGGCCCTGTGGCTGATCAGCTGGCCCCTCAACCCCACCCCGGCTGAGCTGGCCTCCTACGACTGTCTGTTCGTGGCCAGCGCCCAGGACACCCCCCGCATCGCCCGCCTCAGTGGCCGCCCCACCGCCACCCTGCTGCAGGCCACGGGGTTCCAGCACTTCGGCCCCCCCGAAGCGGCCACGGGAAGCCTGCTGTTTGTGGGCAACACCCGGGGAGTGAGCCGACCGATCGTGACCGCGTTCCACAGCGCAGGCCTGCCGCTGGAGCTGATCGGCGAAGGCTGGGAGCTCCTGGGCCTCCAGACCAAGGCCACCAGCATCGCCAACCACAGGCTGCCTTCGCGCTACCGGCGGGCCCTGGCCGTACTCAACGACCACCACCAGGCCATGGCCGATTACGGCTACCTCAACAACCGCGTCTTTGATGTGCTGGCGTGTGCGGTGCCCGTGATCACGGACGCGGCCCCGGGATGCCCGCCTGAGCTGGAAGCCGCGGTGGTGGTCCACCCTGCGGGGGGCGATCCCATCACCAGCCTGGAGCGTGCTGCCGACCTGCGCGCCCAGCCCCGGCAGCTGATCGGGATCGCCCGTGAGGTGCGGACCCGACACAGTTTTGAAGTCCGAGCCCGGGAGCTGCTGAACGGCCTGATGGAGCAAGGGTAGGGACCGGCGCTCCCCGTTCAGCCCTGGGCCTTGGCTGAGCTTGCCTTGGCTGACTTGCGTCGCTCGGCCATGTCCGGCGGTGGAGGGGCACTCAACGGGGGGACTCCCAGCTTGTCGAACAGCTGTTCCAGTTCATCCACGTAGGCGGTGAAGGCCTCCAGCTGCAGGGCATCCTGCTTGAGGTCCTTGGGCAACTCGGCCCAGGGATCCTTGCGGCCCGCCTTGATGCGCCGCTGGCGCCGCTGCTCCACCGCCTTCTTGAGCAGCTCGTGGTACGCAGGGTGCTGGGGATCCTCCAACAGGGCGCGGGTGAGCTTTTTGATCGCCGGCACTGGCTGCTGTTCAGCCAGGTGGGCCTTCACCTCGGAGATGGTTCGGCGGCGGAGCTCCTTCCACTGGGCGAGGCTGCGCTTCTCTCCGAACCCCCGAAGCCCAGCCGACCTGGCTGATCGACCGCGCCGTCTGGCTTTCTTCGAGCCCCCCTTGGAGGCGAGAGCACCCAGGCGGAGGAAAGGCGCTCGCAGGCGAGACCAGAAGCTGCGGCCACGCTTGGTCTTGGCTGCGGCCTTGGACATCTCTTGCTTTTTTCCTCCATCGATCTTAAGAGCACGGGCTGGCAAGCCCGGCCACAGACTCAGCCCCCGCAGCCTGCAGCTGGCGGCGCACCGCCCACTCCAGAGCGATCAAGGGGGGCTCACTCCAGGGATCGAAGCCTCCCCCCCCGGGAGAATCCACTCCCAACCCATCCTCACCCTGGTCGAGGGCGGGACTGAAGGGCGCCTCGATCAGAAGCCAGCGCCAGCAGGCTCCTGAAGGAAGGGCGAGCACCCGCAGGGCGGGTTCCCATTCGAAGGGCGCCCAGAGCGTGATCGGGGCCACGGCGGCCATCGCCTCCAACCAGCCAGCGGGCCAGCGGGGCGAGGCGGGCCAGTGCTCAGCGAAGACCGACGGGTCGGCGACCAGAAGATGCCGATGACCAGCAGAAGGTGTGTTCTCACGCAGGAAGGCCAGCGGAGTGCTGGCGAGCTGGGCAGGACCCGGCTGGGGTGGCAAGGGCTCCGGCTGCAGGCGGCGGAACAGGCTGAGCCGCCAGCGACGCAGGAGCTGGCGGTAAAGACGGTTCCAGAACAGGGGGTCGGTCACCGCATCGGGCCTCTGCTCAGCCGCGTCTGGGGCCACCCAGGGCCAGGTGAGCCAGGGCTTCGGGCCTGCGAAGTGAACCACCGAGAGTTCCTCAGCACATCCCCCCAGATACTGCACCAGATACTTCACATTGCAATTGAAATTGAGGGGCATCAACTGCAGGGGCTGGTCCGCCAGAAACAGATTCCAGACCTTCTGATCAGCAAAACGATCCAGGAGCGGACAGGCAGGCTGAGCGGCACTGCGCACCAGCTGGTCCATGCGCGCCTGGGACTGATCAGACAGTGCTGTTCCCGGGATGGAAATCACTCCGGAATTCAGCACGGGCTTGCCAGTGAGGGGCGAGACAGCGGCCCAGGGACGTTCACCACAATCCGGAACCGCCATGAAATCATCCGTCTCGGCCCAGAGGGGATCGAGGGCGCCGGTGACCATCAGGTCTGCATCAAGGACGAGCACTCGGCGGTAACCACGCAAGCTGAGAGCATGGGTATTGAGATATCCCAACACGCCGATACGCCGCTGATTCAGGGAACTGGTCGGCAGAGCTGAAGCCCACGAAGGAGAGGGTTGAACAAACTCGAGATTGCTATAGAGATCGGTGAGTCGGCGCTGGAGAAAAGCATCCAGAGTGCCATCGTGAAGAACAACGAATGCGGCGCTAAACTTTGGATAGCAATCAAGTATAGTCAGCAGAAGAGCTTCCAGTCCACGATAAAAACGGTCGTTGGCTACTGTTAGAAAAATCACATCTGGGCCTGGGTCTCGGGGCTCAATCCAGGCGTGATGCATCCGTGGCCAGTGCAGATCTCCCAGCAGGGCAAGCTCACTTCGCCGCAAATTGCGACCAAGCTCTTGCGGATGGGCTTCGATCCTGGAGCGCAGCCGGGTAGCGGCAAGTTCCGCTGCGGCCAGAGCCTGGGAATGATCTAGCCAACCGTAGGGTTTGGATGTCAACGGTGATCAGAGTTGAACCAGGACTCAGCGTCGATCGACAACACCCAGAGTGAAGGAACCGATACCCCAAAGAGCAACAATGATGCCAAGAGTGGCAAGGAATCCCTTCCATCGCCAATCCAGATGCTGGAGCTCTGGGATTTGGGGTTCCGCCAGGCGTACCAGAAACTTCACTTGTTGCTGGCTGCGCTGACGGCTGCTATCCGCTGCGTTGATGGCCGACTTCAGAGCCTCAGTGGCAAGGGTGACCTCAGTTTCGAGCTTTGAACCCTCCGCGACCAGGCGATTGAGGTCGCGCCCTTCGGGATTGACCATATCAGCGCGCTCCTGGTCGATCTGGCGCTCCAACTCCTTCACCTGATCGGTGACGTTGGCCACCTCGGGGGTGGAATAATCTTTGAACTGACGCTTGAGACTGGCCTCCTGCACCTTGAGCTCGACCAGCTTGCTCTCCAGCATGGTGATATAGGTGCTCGTGCCAGTGGCGGTCTGCTGAGGATTCAACTCACCATATTGATTTTTAAAGGCATTGAAGGCCAGGGACGCACGGTCCAGTCGCTGGCGAGCACGTTGCACTTCCTGTTCGGCAAACTGCTGCTGGGTTGCACTGATCTCCTGATTAACGCGGTTGAGGAACAATTCGGCCTCGCGTAGCAGTTGCTGATTGAGGCGATAGGCAGGTTCCGGAGCCAGGCCGACAGTGGTGAGGTTGATCACACCGGTGAGATCCTGGGGCACCACATACACCTGGCGCCTGAAGAACTGCAGTTGCTCGTCAAAATTTGCATTCGGCTTGATCCCCGCAAACGGATCGCGGCCATTGCGTGCCCAGGCCCGGTCAGGCTGCAAGGAGAGGAACACTTTTTTCATCACTTCTGGTGAAGTGAGATACACAGCCAGGAAGCGCCCGTCTTCAAGGGAACCCAACATCGTGGGGCCCGCCAAGGTGTTCCCCAACAGGCTGGTAGGGCTGGCGGAGGGAGCCTCAGGCAGGCGCACGATGAAGCTCGACTGGGCCTGATAGCGATTGCGACCGATATTGAAAAAATAAATAGCTGATCCCAGCAACACCATCCCCGCCAACACCAGGGGCAAGGGAACACGCGTGATCGGATCGAGGGGCTCTTTCAGGCGCTGCCTGAGACCCAGACCCGTAATCGAACCTGGGTAAGGGGAGTCGCCAGCGTCGACAGCGGGCCCGGACGGATCCCGACGCCCCTCAACAGTTGCGTCACCGGAGCTGGCCAACCCGATGGTGGTGGCCAAAGAGCCCATAAGACGGCCCAGGGAAGCAGACCAGCGCCGAACAGGATCAAGCACAGCACTGGCTGATGCAGGCCTGAGGATGCGAGCCCTCGAACGGGGAAGCAGGGGCTGGACCAATTCGGGCCTAGCGGTTTTCGGTATTATAACAGATCTGATTTCACGAAGCACAATCGCAATGCAAGCGAGGCGTTAATACATAATTTCCCGTTCAAGTATCGAACGAATCAGCTTCCTCATCCGAACCACCAGCATCAGCCGCAATCAGCAGCTCCTGATTATTTCCATAAATAAACAACCCAAATCCAACAGACCCAAAGACCCACGACCAAAAATACAATGCACTGACCCCAGGGGCTGGATAGGCGGGGTTTGCAGCCATTCGCAACAGTTCAACACCGTGGGCCATTGGGTTCCAGAGAATCCAGGGCCTGAATACATCGGGAATGATGCTGATGGGGAAAAAGATGCACGATGTCCACAGCAGAATCCGACGCAGGAACAACTGCACTGCCCAGGCAAAAATGGGCAGGCGATGACCAAAGATCAAGGTGGTGAGACCAACACCAAAGCCAAGCAGGGCAATCCCGAAGAAGATGAAGATCGCCTGCCCAAGATCCACGATGGGAAAGCGCCAGTCCGACAAACCGGTAAAGGTCACAAACAACAGCAACAGCAAGCCAAAAATCTGCGTCAGCAAGAGCGCATTCCCCATCAAAGAATCGAGAGGTCGAACTCTGCTGTAGAAATAGAGTGTGCTGTTCTTTTCGACCCCGCCAAGCGCCTTGATGGCAATATCAGCAAACATGAAAAATGGCACAAATCCCATCGCCAGCCAGAGCACCAGATTCATATATGTTCCATCCCCCGCCCCCCGAAGCAGAATGCGTAAAGCAAGGAAGGTGCCGATCAACGCAAGGGGCTCAACAAACACACCAATGAGACCAAAGGTGCCCTTGGCCGCCCGCAGGTGCATTTCCCTCTTCGCCACAGCCGAAACAACCCTGAACTGCAGCAGCAGTTGGGCAATAATGGATTGAGGTGTACGACGGCGGGGCATCAGCTCAAGCCACAGGGCAAGTTTCGATGTTAAGGGGCGAAGCTTTCAGTGCTCGGCGCACACAGAGATTCTGTCGACCCAAATCCTGAAGTGCCTGCCCAATCAGATCGTGGAGGCGGCGTCGCGCCTCTGCATCGGCAGGCAGCTCAAAAACCCTGTGCTCCATCGGCACCATGGGCACCCGATCACGCCAGCGGCAGCCCCACACCCGCTGAGCGAAACGATCATTGGCCTCGTTGTAGTGGGCTGACACCGCCTCAGCCGCAGCTCCATCAAAGCCGCAGTAGCGGTCGTCCTGCCAGCCCTGCCGCTCGGCAATCCGACGCACCACCGCGCCCGTATTGGCCAGTCGCTTGCCATCAATCCCCAGGGACGCCAGGCGCTCTCCGATGGCCTGGGCCAACCACACACCCTGACAGCCAGGCTGCACATTTCCCTTGTGGGGATCGGCGGATGCCCAGCCCCACTGCGGCTCAGTCCAGCCCATGGCCTCCATCATACGAGTGAACGGATCGCCAAAACCACTGCCATAGGGGAGGAACACGCTAGTGACCTCTGGGTGGCGGGTAAGTTGGCCGAACAGGTGGTCGTAGTCATAGATATGTCGACGTTCGCTCAACTGAACGCGCACATAAGAGTCAAAATCCTGGTGATGATAGAGCCGCCGAGTTGAATGAACGTAGCGAGCATTGATGTAGTCGGGCTGATCCCGGAGAAACACCACCACCCGCAAGCGAAACCCCCACTTGCCAAGAACCTTCAGCAGAGCATCCAGGGTGGCGGGCTCAGCTAAGGGCTGGGTGAACTGTTCGCCGCTTAACAGCAGCTGGGCAGCCTCACCGCCCAACAGGCGGTGCCAGGGCTTCCAGCGACCTTTGCCCAGGGCCGCAGCCAGGGGCTTGTGCTTTCGGGAAAGGCCCTCCGGATAGGGCACCTGCAACCCCAGGCGCCCCAGCAGCTGCCGATTGGCAGCCATCCGGCTCTGGATGTAGGAGCTGGCTGTTTTATGCGTGCCTGCATGAATGGTCAGCAAGCGCCCGCCTGAAGAGGTTGACACCATCTCGTTTCAGGCGGTGTCGTTGCGGGTGTCCGGATCGGCCTCATCATCGAGGCCATCTTCACGATCGGCCTCCAGAAGACCACTGATGCGCGTCTTGACCCTGGCTCGACGCTTCTGCTTCTCCCGGCTTGCCACTTCTTTGACCAAGGTCACACAGACCTCCGGATCGCCACGATAGATAACATCCCCGCCCACCAAAGCGAGACCTTCATCGCAGTAATCCAGGGCCAGATTCTGTTGACCATTTCCAGACATCACCAGTGTGCGTCCAGCGATGCGCTCTTCAAACAATCGCCTAAGGCGCACAGCTCTGGGATGAATGGCACGGTGGTCCCAGTTGCCAACACGACCAACCATGGTGACGTCGAACTCAAAGGCCAGGGAAACAGCCAACTTCAGGGCATCTTTTGCCTGACTTGGCCAACTGCCGAGAGGCTTGTGAAAAAGCTCATCATCAACACCAGCGAGCTCCCGAATCAGCCGCATATCATCTTCAATCCGAGCGCCGGAACCATAAATATCAGCCGCAAATCTTGCGTTTACATAGCCACTCAACTTGCTGGAAAAAGCGTCATTGCTACCCAGGGGCCATGATACGGATGAATACTGTTCCAATTGACCCGAATCAAGTGGTTCAACACCACTGAGACAGGCAACTAACATTCGGGACTCCGACCCGTTCAGGGAAAAGACACAGATCTTTTCACCACGATTGATTGTGAGCGAGAGGTTGCGAAAGGCCGGGTAGCGGAAATTGGCTCCTTCCACCACATCCTTGGAGGCAGACTTCAGCACCAGCACCGGCTCATGGTCTGAAACTGTCACCTGGGCGGAGGCAGGCAACGCATCTGTGGAACGCAGAGCCATGCCGCTGCCAGCCATCCCGAAGCACCGAGCCAACCTAGCCTGGCCTCCCCTGGGACGTTACGTTGCGACGCCGCCAACTGCTGATCGGCCTGACCAGCGGCAGCCTCGTGGGTCTGCTGGCGAGGGAGCAGTCGGCTCTCGGTCAGGCCAGGGGATCGGACCAGCGGCTGATCAGCCTGCCGTTCGAGTCTGGGGAAGATGGCTACAGCTGCTACCGCACGCCGGGGCTGGCGGTGAGCGAGCGGGGCACGGTGCTGGCCTTCTGCGGCGGACGGGTGGACAACTGCCGCGACGAGGGCAACATCGACGTGCTGCTGCGCCGCTCCAGCGACGGCGGCCGCAGCTGGGCCCCCCTGCAGGTGCTTGCTAACGACGGGCCCAACCCCTGCAAGATCCCCCTGCCGGTGGTGCTGCCGGGCGGGCGGATTCTGCTGCTCTGGATGTGGAATGCCTCGGTGAAACGGGAAGCCGACCGGGGCAAGCGCTTCCTGCGGGTCACCCACTCCGACGACGACGGGCTCAGCTGGGCCCGCTCGCGCGACATCACCGACCAGGTGCGGCTGCCGGGCTGGAAGCAGTGGTACGGCATCGGCCCAGGCCATGGGATTGTGAAGCGGCTGGCGCCGGCCGCAGGCCGGATCGTGGTGCCGGCGCGCCACAGCGTTGCCGGTGCCGGCAGTGCCTCCCACCTGCTGCTCTCCGACGACGGCGGTCAGAGCTGGCGGGTGGGAGCGATCGCCGGTTTCCGGCCCTCCAGCGAATGCGCGGTGGCCGAACTGGGCGACGGCAGCCTGATGCTGAACAGCCGCAGCGGCAGCCAGCGGGTGGTGAGCATCAGCCGGGATGGCGGCGAGACGATGGCCAGCAGTGCCCCCGACCCCCAGTTGATCGAACCGGCCAATGGCTGCCAGGCCAGCCTGCTCACGTATGCCTTCGGGGCCGACCGCCAGGCCACGCTGCTGTTCGCCAACCCCGCCGATCCCCTGCTGCGCACCAACGGCCGGCTGCGGATGAGCCGGGATAACGGCCGGAACTGGAGCCGGGGCTTCGGCTACGGCCAGGGACCCGGCAGTTTCAGCGGCTACAGCGACCTGGCCCGCTTTACCAATGGGGATGTGGCCCTGCTGGTGGAGTCGGGAGCCAGCCATGAAAAGCGGCGCGGCAAGGACCGCCGCCACGACGGCATCACCTTCCAGCGCATTCCCTTCGCGTTGCTCGCTCAGTCCTGAACCGGCGCCGAGGCGGGCTGGAAGCCCTCCATGAGCACGTCATCGACCAGGGCCAGCAATTGCTGGCGCTCCTCCCGGCTGCGGGGGCGCATCGGCATGGCCGGCGGTATGGGCCGCGGAAACAGCTCACGCCACCCGCAGCCCCAGACACGGCGGGCAAAGAGGTCGTTACTGGAGCGATAACGTTCCTCGATCTGGATGAGGAGGCTCTCAGTCAGCCCCTGGAATGGTTCGGCCTGCCAGCCCTGTTCAGCCGCTAACCGTTCCAGCCGTTCCCGCATGCGCAGCTTGGCGGACGAATCGCCCCAGGCGTGGGGATGCTGCTCAGCCAACTGCCGACTGACCCTCTGCGCGATCCATACCGCCTGCCATCCGGGCTGGATGTTGGCCTCGGCGGGAAGAGGGGTGAGGCCTTCCAGATCGGATACGCCGATCGCTTGCAGCAGTCGTTGGCAGGGATCCGTTTCGCCGCTTCGGAATGGCAGGAAATGACAGCGAACCTCGGGTCGGTCCAGAACCTCACTGAACATCTCCATGTAATCGCAACGACTTTCACCACCGTGCAGCAGGGTCTGCTGGACGTAGCGCGGGAAGGTGAGGGAGAGATAGAAGCGCTTGAGCAGCTGGGTGTAACGGGAATTGAGGTAGGCTGGCTGATCGCGGATGAAGGCCACCAGCTCCAGCTGCATGCCCATCCGCGTGAGCAGCTGCAGGAGGTCGGCGAGCATGGTACCCGGGCCCTGGCGGCTGGGTTCCATGAGCACAAGGGAGAGAATTTCAGCCGAAACCAGGGCACGACCTCCCTTCCGTTCAGCCGAACGCAGCAGCTGCTCCCAGGGCTGCCAGTCGCCGTGACGCAGGGCCTTCACCAGCTGCAGGTGCTCGCAGCGGCGCCTGGGGTAGAGCAGGCCCTGCTGGCGCAGAAAGGGTTGGTTGGCCTTGAGCCGGTGCTGGATGTAGGTGGAGGCCGTCTTGTGGATGCCCACATGCAGCACCAGGGAGCGTGGCGCGACCAACCCTTGCGGCGAGCGAAGTGGGTTCAAGCTAACCGCCCCGTTCCAGCCAGGCTTCTGCCCTGCTGCGCAGGCCGCGTTGGCAGCGGCGCTCCAGGCGGTCGAGCAGTTGCTGCAGGCCGAGCTTGAGCACCGGGCTGGCCACCGCCAGAGCCGCCGCCGGCAGCTCGGCCCACACCCGGGCCTCGGCCTCCAGCACGGCGCTGCCCCGCTCGGAGTCTTCCCCGGAACGGATGCGGGCCTCCAGCCCGAAGCTGAGCCGGTCCTGCCAGGCCCCCAGCCCCTGCACCCGCGATTCGAGCTGTTCGATCAGCAGCTCACCCTCGGCGTAACGGGCGCGCAGCAGCACCCGGGGCTGCAGGGTCCAGCCGGCCAAGCCATAGGGCCTGGAGGTGTATCGATAGGTGTCGCCACGGGGATCAGAGCGCTGCAGACGGCTGGGATCGAGCAGCCCCCGCAGGGGGCGCAGGGGCTTGGCCAGAAACAGGTGCAGCTGCTCAGGGGTGGCCGGGGGGGTGAGGGG
>Ga0208787_1000046_pt1 | contig 53641 bp, 48 predicted proteins | sample Wag4_2014_7_11_FD_187362 | JGI IMG/M metagenome (GOLD analysis project Ga0208787, IMG submission 187362) | Fresh water microbial communities from Ohio, USA - Utica-2 Time Series HT 2014_7_11 (SPAdes) (version 2) | ecosystem: Environmental > Aquatic > Freshwater > Water tank | place: USA: Ohio...
ACACCTGAAATAGACAGAATTAATCTGCATAAAACCATCAATAAAATCAGGACAAAAAATGCAGAGGTTTTTTCTCAGCGTTCTTTTTCCATATTGCTAGATCTGCACCAGGATGGAAATTGTATTCTTAGTCCTGAAGCAGATTTAAGGCTATCAGCTATTATGGATAAAACCATGAAGGATGATCTTTCCGCTTACTATTTGTTGGTGGATAAAATTCATAAAGCTGGTTATACCAACGAATCTGTTCAAGAGGAAATCAGACAGTTTCACTCAAAATATGACGGATTATCCGAAATTAATGAGTGTCTAAGATTGACGGTTTCTCAATATTTTTTAAAATTGATAAAGAATATAGACGAACAAGATTACATGGAGTTTTTTGGTATTTTCACCCAATTATTCCCAACTTATCAGCAAATATTTAACAATCAACATTTTAATATGAGAATTAGGGAAGCTGCCCTGGCTTATGTTGATCGTTTACAAGATACATTTCTCGATAAAAGAGGAAGAGATTATCAAGAAGTTAAAAAGTTCGTCGGACGTACTTTCGTTGAGTTGGAGTTTGTGACTGAAAAGGAGTTTGTCGAGCGTTTTAAAACCGTTAGGAAGCCTAAGGAAGTTTAAGTTATTAGGTTAAAGATGAAATATGACTAGGCTGGTAATCGTTTCCAATCGTTTGCCCGTAACTATTCAAAAACAGGGTGATACGTATGTAAGTTCAGCCAGCTCAGGTGGCTTGGCCACTGGTTTAAGTGCACTGCCCGAATCAATTGAAAAAATATGGATAGGGTGGCCGGGTTCTCACTTTAGTAAAACAGAGGAAACTGAGGTTACAAATCTCCTTCAACAAAAAGGGCTTATTCCTGTATTTTTGTCTGAAAATGATATAGATACTTATTATTCAGGCTTTTGTAATCGAACTATTTGGCCGCATTTTCATTATTTTACTCAATATACTTCTTATAAAGAGGAGTATTGGGACGCTTACGTGAAAATAAATAATAGGTTTGCACAGATTTTAACGAATTGTATCAAACCTGATGATACTGTTTGGATTCATGACTATCAGTTAATATTGTTACCTGGCATCCTTAGAAAAAATTTCCCTGATTTATCTATTGGTTTTTTCCTTCATATCCCATTCCCATCTTATGAAATTTTCAGAACCCTTCCGTGGCGTTCCGATTTGCTTCTAGGCATGCTCGGAGCTGACCAAGTTGGTTTTCACACATATGGCTATATGCGACATTTCTTGAGCGCTGCCTATAGAATTTGCGGTTTTGAACATCATATAGGAAAGATAACTACTTCAAATAGGGTGGTTAATGTCGATGTTTTTCCAATGGGTATAGATTATAATAAATATGCAGCGGTTCCTTCTGTATCTGATCTCGCTGACGAAACTATAAATATTGGTAATCTCGGTAATGGAAAAAAAATAATCATTTCATTAGATCGCTTAGATTACACAAAGGGAATTCCCCAACGAATTCAGGCATTTGCCCGTTTTTTAGATCTTCATCCGGAATATATTGGTCTTGTTACCCTCGTTTTAGTCGTTATTCCTTCGCGTTCTCAAGTCACGCAATACAGAGATTTAAAAAAAACACTGAATACCCTGGTCAGCGAAGTGAATAGTACCTATGGTAGTTTTGGTTGGATACCCATCCATTACTTATACCGTAATTTATTACATAATGAACTTTTAGCTCTTTATCAAGTAGCTGATATTGCATTGATTACACCATTGAGAGATGGAATGAATCTAGTGGCAAAGGAATACATAGCGAGTAAAAACGATATTGGTAAAGGAGTGCTTATTCTTAGTGAAATGACAGGTGCTGCGACGGAATTGTCAGATGCCATTTTAGTGAACCCACATGACACTTATGACATTGTAAATGCTATAAAGACAGCCCTTATCATGCCTGACCAAGAACAGGCATTGAGACTTAAAAATATGCAGGCAGGGTTGAAAAAGTATGCAGTGGATTATTGGGCAGCCAATTTTTTAAAGGAACAGGACAGACATCTTCATAACAGACGACAGTTTCATATCAATAAATTAGAGGATTCAACTAAAACGGTGATTTTTGATTCGTATCTGAGAAGTAAAAAAAGGCTAATTATCCTTGATTATGACGGTACTTTAATGCCATTCCATGTTGACCCGCTGGCTGTTTTTCCAGACTCTGATCTTATAAATTTATTGTTAAAGCTCAATGCAGATCACAAAAATAAAATGGTTATAAATAGCGGGAGAGACAAACAAACTTTAGAAGATTGGCTGGGGTATTTGGGGATAGATCTTGCGGCGGAACATGGCGTTTGGTTAAAAGATTCAACAGAGTGGCGAAGGACTCCCGGTTTATCAAGCGATTGGAAAAATGATGTCAGAGCAGCTCTTGAAAATATTGTAGAGCGTACTCCCGGTTCATTTATTGAAGAAAAAGAGTTTTCAATTGCTTGGCATTATAGACAAATAGATAAAGACTTAGGTGAAAAACGCTTAAGAGAGTTCAGAGACGTGCTTTTATATCTTACTGCAAATACAGAGTTACATGTACTAGAGGGAAATAAAGTAGTGGAAGTCAAACATGCTGGTGTAACCAAAGGAAAAGCCACCTTAAATTGGTTGCAAATGGATGATTGGGACTTTATCTTAGCGATTGGTGATGATAAAACAGATGAAGATATGTTTAGAGTATTGCCCCCAGAAGCATTTTCAGTGAAAATAGGAATGCAAAATTCAGAAGCTAAATATCACTTGGTTAATACCTTAGAAGTACGTGATTTTCTTACTCAACTATCTCATTTGTAGAACCAGAAGGATAGCTGAATTTATAACCAATCCCTCGAATTGCATGAAAATGAACAGGTTCTCTGGTATCCAACTCAAAATTTCGCCTAAATTTTAAAATGAAATTATCTATGGTTCGGGTGCTTGGATAAACATCGTAACCCCATACAGATTGTAAAATTTGTTGTCGGGAAACTACTTGATTTTTTCTGTCTATAAGTAACTTCAAGAGCATAGCTTCCTTCTTTGTCAGGATAAATTTCCCTTCATTTCCGATGGCTTCATAGGTGATGAAATTAATCTGATTATTACCAAAGGTAAAAACTGTTGTGGTATTTTCTGGTGTTCGCGCGCTCCTTTTAAGTAAATTATTTATTCTTAACAGTAACTCTTCGAAAACAAATGGCTTAACTATATAATCATCTGCACCATATTTTAAACCTTGTATCCGATCATTTGAACCATCTTTCGCCGTTAAAAAAATAATGGGTGTTTGAAGATCACTTAATCTGATTTGCTCACATATTTGAAAGCCGTCCATCTCGGGTAACATAACATCTAATAAAATGAGGTCGAAATGCTGACCAGCCGATAATTTGAGCGCATCACGACCATTTCCAGTGGCAATCACCTCAAAATTTTCAAGCTCAAGGTTCAACTTTACCAGGTCTCTTATATTTTCCTCGTCTTCTACCAGAAGAATGCGCATTTTGAAAAGTTTTTTATTAATTAAAAGGTAAGAAAATATTGAAAATAGTTCCCTTTGGCTGATTTGACGATACTGTAATGGTCCCGTTATGGGCCCTTACTATTTGATCCACAATGTATAAACCCAATCCAGTTCCTTTTGTTTTTCTTTGATCTTCATTTCCAACGCGATAGAATTTTTCAAATATCTTCTTTCTTTCACCTGGAGCTATCCCGATACCGATATCTGAAATCTCTATATTACATCGGTCATTGGTTGAAGTCAACCTAATATTTATTTCGGGTACACTGTCACTATATTTTATAGCATTTTCAAGTAAATTAATGATAACGGAACGAATAGCTGAATAATCAGCCAGAATTTCAGGCATTTCCTGTATTAAGCTAACCTTTATGATAGCAGAGGGGAATTTTTGTTTTAAGAATTGAACACACTCATCTATTAAAATTTCTAATGAAAACAATTCTGTATTAAGCTGATACGTCGATTCTAATCTGGCGGAAAGAAGAAGATCGGAAACCAGATTATTTAATCTATCCGTATCATTTATTCCATTTTTAAGTAAAACTTGTGCCTGGTCATCCGAAAGCTTCTTGCGTTGCATGGTTTCAAATCCTAATCTTATTGAAGCAATAGGAGATTTTAACTCGTGGGTAATAGATAACAAGAAATTACTACTTTGTTTTGCCGCAAGAATTTCTTTATGATATCCTCTATTTATAAAAATAATGCCAATTAGCAGGCTTAGAACGAAAACAGAAGCTTCGCCAAGAATCATCCATTCTTGGCGCTTATAAGCATCTCTAAGTTCAATATGAAAGGAATTTTTAAGGAACTCCTCCTCATTTTTTATTTCATTTTTCGCAATTAAGCTTAATTTTAGTAGTTCATTTTTCGCTAAAAATGCGTCTCTGTTTTTAGTATGTAAAAGTACAGTCCACCAACTAAAAGCGAGTAGCATGTAAAAAATAACCAAGTATGAAATGATACGCAACTGATTATTTCGCATACAAGGAGTTAAAGGTCATTAAATATGCTATCCATTGCCCAATTGATTATCTCTGCTGCCTCATTTAACACTTCTATAGTATGAGCAGAACTGACGAAGCCTACTTCATAGCCGGATGGACCCATATAGACTCCCTTTTCAAGGAGGGCGGCATGCAATAGTTTAAAAAATTTCATGGAAGCTGGATCTATTTGTTCCGCTTTTTTAATATTTTCTGTACTAAAGGCTATCCAAAATATAGAGCCCACACGTGGGAAGGTGACATTATAGTTATTTTGCGTTGCGTGGTCAGCCAGTTTCTTTATAAAATGGCTGGTTTTATGATCGAGATCACAATAAAAATTGGGAGTCAATAATTGATTGCAAGCTGCAAGTCCGGCGGCCATAGCGACAGGATTTCCCGAAAGGGTCCCTGCTTGATATACAGGTCCGTCAGGCGAAATAAAAGCCATAAGCTCATTGCTACCGCCATACGCCCCAACAGGCATACCACCGCCAATAATTTTTCCGTAGGTAACGATGTCAGGTTTAATGTCGTAGTAACCAGCAGCACCAGCGAAATGTACCCTGAAACCGGAAATTACTTCGTCAAAAAGAAGCAGTACCTTATGTTCTGTTGCTTTTTGTCTAAGATATTTTAGGAAAGAATAATCTTGAAGTAAAAGTCCATTATTTGCAGGAATTGGTTCTATGATTATACAGGCAATTTCATGGCCATATTTTTCCAGGGCTTCATCCAGGGCTGCCCTGTCATCTAAGGGAATAACTATGGTTTCAGCGGCGAAAGACGGTGGAATGCCAGCAGAGGTTGATTCCCCAAAGGTAACCAAGCCAGAACCAGCTTTCACCAAAAGGGAATCTAGGTGTCCATGATAACAACCTTCAAATTTCAAAATTTTTGATCTTCCTGTGAAACCACGAGCCAACCTGATAGCAGACATAACAGCTTCTGTTCCAGAACTTACAAATCTTACTTTTTCTAAATAAGGATTGTTTTTTACCAACAATTCCCCAAGTTCCAGTTCATTGAGGGTAGGGGTGCCAAAAGAAGTTCCAGAAGCAACCGCCTCAAAAATTCTTTCCCTTATTTGTTCATTATTGTGTCCCAGAATTAACGGTCCCCACGAGGCGCAAAAGTCAATATAGCGATTGTCATCTACATCCCAAACATAGCATCCATCTCCTCGTTTAATGAATAGGGGAGGTCCACTAACTGACTTAAAAGCTCTGACAGGGGAACTCACGCCGCCTGGAAATACGGCTTTCGCTCTGGCAAATAGTTCAGCTGATTTTTCTCGTTGTGGAAATGAGGTTGCTTCCTGCATAATAATTATTTGATGAAAAGGGTTATTATAAAGCAAACTTACGAAACGAATTACCGTTATTACACTATATTTGTAAACATGACAAAATAATTACCATTTATGCTAATAGATCTTTACCCAATAATACAACCTTTAATTTCCAGCTATCATCGATTATACGTTTCCGGTTTAGGTACTTTTTCTGAAAAATACATTCCCGCTAAAGAAGATTCTATCAATGGAAAATTATTGCCACCTGATACTATTATTGTATTTGAGCCAGGTGGAAACGGGGACAGTACGCTTTTTCATAATGAGGTGAAAAGAAGATTTTCAGTGGATGATGCCATGGCTTCTGAGGCTATCAGTCTATTTTCTAAAAATATTCACGACGCCTTAGATTTACATAATAGTGTAGAAATACCAAACCTAGGTAGATTATACTATAATGTGGAACATATAATAGCCTTTGTACCCAGACTAAAGGTTTTTGAAAATGATTCCTTTGGTTTACCCGAAGTGCCATTTGTTGAAACTTCACCCTCGAATAATCAAGTTCAGAAAGATGTAAACACAGAGAAAACACCTCCGGTACCACCATCTAATCCGATGATGAAATTTGTTGTGCTTAGCATCATTCTTGTTTCTCTTTCCGTCGGAGTGTATTTTATAGTTACTACACCTTTCATAGAAGGAAAATTGGTTAAAGTTAAAGAAATGTTTGAGGCCTGGAATGACGATGCAAATGAGGAGAAAAAAAATACTGTTCCTCTGGTAAATCCAGTAGACACCAGTTCCGAAGTGGTCGATTTTCCTGTGGACGAAGAAGAGGTTAAACCGGTCATTAAGTCTGAACCAGTTAAAACGGAATCTGCCAAAGTACCTTCTTACGTTAAAATAGCCATTGGTGTTTTCGGTAATCCAGATAATGCCTCCAGGGTCATAGCCAAAATTGAAAAAGCAGGTTTTACACCTTTTTCTGAAAAGGTTGGGTCACTTACGAAAGTTGGAGTAAAACAGGAGTATAAGTCGGTAGCGGAAAAATCAGAGATTTTAGAAAAAGTCAGATCTGACATTGAAAAAACAGCCGTAATAATAAATTGATTTATACCCATTTTTTTTTAAAGTAATTATCCTTTGAATCTATTTTTTACCTATATTTGCCCACGTTTTAAAAAAAAGTTCTTTTGACATGAAGGATTTAGTTCCCTACGATATTCGCCTAAAAGGCCTTAAAGATGGGGTACACACATTTGATTTTGAATTTGGCAGTGATTTTCTTCCTTTTTTTGAAAATGCACCTGATGATGTTGTTACGGGAAATGTGAGGGTGTTATTAGAAAAAAGAGTAGGTTTGATTATCATGCAGTTTAGTCTTAACGCTGAGTTGCATGCGCCTTGTGATCGTTGTTTAGCTGATATTAAAATACCTTTACAAAGTGATTATAAGCTGTTAGTAAAATCAATGGAACATCCAGAGGAAATAGAAAATGAAGATGTTATAGTTCTACATCCCGAAACTCCTGTTTGGAATGCTGCTCCTGTGATATATGAAAATATTTTACTGGCTATACCAGTGATAAAAAGATATGATTGTGAGAGTGATTTAAATCCTCCTTGTGATATGGAAATGATTAAAATCCTTTCTCAAGGAATAGTTGACGAAACTCCTGAAGATGAAAATTTTTCTCCTTGGAAAATACTTCAAAATTGGGATAATAAAAAAAATTCTTAATTCCTGTTGTTTTTAAAATAACAGATAAACGTTGAAAAATGGCACATCCTAAGAGTAGAATTTCAAAGCAACGTAAACACAAGCGTCGTACACACTACAAAGCTGAAATTCCAACCCTTTCTACCTGTTCAATAACAGGTGAAACTCACCTACGTCACCGCGCTTATACTGATGTAACTGGTAACCTTTATTATAGAGGTCGTTTATTTAGTGCTTCTGCTACAGAAGAATAAGTATTACTTTCTTTGTATTGAAAATCTGTTTCTATGAGTAAATCTATAGTAACAAGTAAAAATGCCCCCGCACCTATCGGTCCTTATAGTCAGGCTGTTTGGTACGGGGATATTTTATTTGTTTCCGGTCAAATTGCTTTGGATCCAGCGACTGGTGAATTAGTTCTTGATTCTATTGAAGTCGAAACAGACAGGGTGTTAAAGAATCTTCAAGGTATCTTGCAAACAGCAGGGTTAACCTTCGAAAATGTGCTGAAATGTTCTGTTTTTGTTACCGATATGAATGATTTTTCAAAAATAAATGCCGTTTACGGTAATTATTTTAACGAAGAAACGGCTCCAGCCAGAGAATTGGTTCAGGTTGCCGCACTACCGCGTTTCGTTCATGTGGAGATTTCACTCATTGCGGGTAGATAATAATTATCTATTCGTTTCTTTTTTATTGTCTTAATTCTTATTGTGGTTACAAAAACTGTCCTTTCTTGTATCCAGCCTACGGGTGATATGCACTTCGGAAATTATTTCGGAGCTGTAAAAAATTGGGTAGATATTCAACAAAAATATGATTGTTTCTATGGCGTTGTAGATTATCACGCTATGACTATGCCATATAACCCAAGGCAACTTCAAGAAAATACCTGGGAGCTTATTTTTAATCTGATAGCTGCCGGTGTAAAACCTCAAAATCTCTTCGTTCAGTCTCTCGTACCCGAACATGCAGAATTATCCTGGATTTTAAATTGTTTTGCTTCTTACGGACAACTTACCCGCATGACGCAGTTTAAAGATAAAACCCAGCAAGTAGAAGAAGGAAATGCTGACGGGTTTATTTCAGCGGGTTTATTAGATTATCCTGTTTTACAGGCTGCTGATATACTCATTTATAAAGCTGATTTTGTCCCTGTAGGAAAAGATCAGGAACAACATCTGGAACTTACGAGAAATATAGCCCAGCGTTTTAATAATCAGGTCGGAGAAGAATATTTCGTATTACCCGAGCCTATATTTACGGAAACACCTAAGGTGATGTCTCCTGCAGACCCTATGAAAAAAATGAGTAAAAGTGCTGGAGAAAAGCATTTTATTCCTGTTTTTAGCACGCCGGAGAAAATTAAGAAACAAATTCGATCTGCTGTTACCGATACGGGTGATACGCCATCCGGAGAAATGTCCCAAGGTTTGATTAATTTGTTTGAATTGTTGAAAGCAGCAAATAAAATGGATCAGCACCAGTCTTTAATGTCTGATTATCAGTCAGGTGTTCTAAAATATGTTCATCTTAAGGATACAGTTGCAGAGGCTTTAACGGAAATAAGTGTCGCAATGGTTGATCGACGTAAACAACTGGATGAAAATAAAGAGGAGGTAAAGGAAATGATTAGACATTCCTCTGCGGACATTAGAAAAGTGGCTCAAAAGACAATGAATGAAGTCAAATCCTTAGCCGGACTTATGAACGTTAAAATATAACGCTGAAACCATGAAAATAATTTGTATAGGACGTAATTATGGCGCTCATGCAAAGGAACTTCAAAATGCTGTTCCTGATGAGCCTATTGTTTTTATGAAGCCACCTACGGCTTTACTTATAAACAATAAACCCCTCTATTATCCTTCTTTTACAAATGATTTGCATTATGAGGTAGAAGTGATTATTAAGATTGGTAAAAATGGAAGACACATTGAACCTCAATTTGCTTCTGATTATATTGAAGAAATTGGGTTAGGTATCGATTTTACAGCCCGTGATATCCAGGCTAAACAAAAAGCGAAAGGATTACCCTGGGAAATTGCTAAAGCATTTGACCATTCTGCAGTTCTTGGAAATTTCAAACCACTTTCGGCTTTTCCTGATCCTTCTGCTTTTGAATTTCAGTTGATGAAAAATGACGAATTAGTACAACAAGGTAATACAGCAGACTGTATTTTTTCTTTCGAGACCTTGATTGTTTACGTGTCAAAATATTTTAAGCTCCAAATGGGAGATTTTATATACACTGGTACCCCAGCAGGGGTAGGACCCGTGGTCATTGGTGACAAATTAGAAGGGAAAATGTTAACAAACGAAGGATGGGAATCTTTCTTTACCTGTAGCATTAAATAATTTAATTCCTATCTTTGATTATATTCTTCATCCTTTATATAATTTATACAAATTTCTTTTATGGCTTATCTTTTCACTTCAGAATCAGTATCGGAAGGTCATCCGGATAAAGTGGCCGACCAAATATCTGACGCACTTGTTGATCATTTTCTTGCTTTTGACCCTCAATCGAAAGTTGCTTGTGAAACCTTAGTTACGACAGGACAGGTTATTCTTGCCGGTGAGGTTAAATCAAAAGCATATCTTGATGTTCAACAAATTGCTCGTGATGTTATCAAACGTATTGGTTATACCAAATCAGAATATATGTTTGAATCTAATTCTTGTGGCGTTCTATCAGCTATTCACGAGCAATCTCCAGATATTAATCAGGGAGTTGAAAGAGCAAAAGATGAAGATCAGGGTGCAGGGGACCAGGGTATGATGTTTGGTTATGCTACCGAGGAAACGGAGCATTATATGCCTTTAGCTTTAGATTTGGCTCATAGGATTTTATTGGAACTGGCGGAAATTCGCAAATCTGCGAAGGCAACCGATGCAATGAATTATCTCAGACCAGATGCTAAATCTCAGGTAACCATTGAGTACGATGATAATCATAAACCTATTCGCATAGATAGTATTGTTGTTTCCACTCAACATGATGATTTCAATGAGAATGAACAGGTAATGTTGGAGAAAATTAAATCTGATGTCATCCAATTACTTATTCCAAGAGTTAAAGCAAAATTAAACCCTGAATTACAGGCGTTATTTACAGAAACTATCACTTATCACGTTAATCCTACAGGAAAATTTGTTATTGGTGGACCTCATGGTGACACTGGATTAACAGGTAGAAAAATTATTGTGGACACCTATGGTGGCAAAGGTGCCCACGGAGGTGGAGCGTTCAGCGGTAAAGATCCTTCAAAAGTGGATAGGTCTGCAGCTTATGCTACCAGGCATATTGCTAAAAACCTGGTAGCGGCTGGTGTTTGCAAAGAGGTTTTAGTTCAGGTTTCTTATGCGATTGGTGTTGCTAAACCTACCAATATTTATATTAACACTTACGGAACAGCAAAAGTGGCTAAAACAGATGCGCAAATTGCAGACATCGTTTATGGTATATTTGATATGCGTCCTTACGCTATTGAGCAACGATTGAAATTAAGGAATCCTATTTACAGTGATTCAGCTGCGTACGGTCACATGGGGAGAATTCCCGAGATTAAAACATTGACATTCAAAGATGGTTCTGGTCAACAAATTACGAAAGAGGTAGAACTTTTTACCTGGGAAAAGCTGGATTATACCGATAAGGTTAGGGATGCATTTTCCTTAAAATAATCAATTGCCTTTATCCTGAGGGATTACTACCGCAATATAAAATATAACTTTAAAAATCCAGCGCAATGATTTGTTTTCCTAATAATTAAGGAAAACATTTTATTGCGCTTTTTATTTTAAATCTACTGGCTCTGTAAATCAAACAATTTCAGGTAAAAATTTTCATGTTTTTGATTCAATAAGGAAAATAAAAGCAATGATATTATTCAAATAAGTACTTATTATCAATAAGAAATATACCCAATATTCAATATGTTAAACTAAGCGTTTTCGTAAGTTTAATCACTTGCCCGTTCCCTGAAGGAGTACAACCAAAGTATAAAACATAATTTTAAAATCCAGCGCAATAGATCTGTTTTCCAAATAAAGGATATCATATTTAAGTCGCTGGATCATTTGATCTACATTTGATGCATAACCATATTTTACCTGTCCCCAGGAAGTAATCCCCGGTCTCACTTTTAGAAGATGACGATAGTGAGGTGCTTTTTCCATTATTTTATCTATGTAAAATTGTCTTTCAGGCCTTGGTCCCACTAAACTCATTTCACCAATGAGCACATTCCAAAATTGTGGTAATTCATCGAGCCTCCATTTCCTCATTATGGCACCAAAAGGTGTACAGCGCATGTCGTCATCTTTAGAAAGTTGTGGGCCGCTGTTTTCTGCATTTACATACATTGATCTGAACTTGTATATCTGAAATGGCACACCCTGCAATCCTATTCTTTCTTGCTTGTAAAATACGGGCCCAACAGATGATTGCTTCACTTTTAGAGATAGATAGGCAAAAAGTGGAGATAATAAAAGTAAAGAAACAAAGGAAACCAAAATATCCAGGATCCGTTTGAATGCAATTTGCCAAGGAGGCATTATTTCCTGATTTATTTCAATGAGAGCCGTGCCAAATACCTGATTCATTTTAACACTTCCTAACATGATATCATACATATCGGGAATAATCTTAACATGTAAAATGGGCCTGAAATCAAATAAGGCAGTAATAAGCTGTTTTAATAAATTGTGTTCCTGCGTTTGTATGGCGATAATGACTTCTTCAATGTGAAATTCTTTTATTATACTTTCTAAATCTTTAATATTTCCAAGGTATTTAAGTTCTGACTCGAGAGGTGAAATACTTTCCTTATTGCTTCTTATAAAGCCAATAAAATGATATCCATAAGAACGTTTTTGTGAAATGATTTCTTTATAAAGTGCTAAAGCTTCTGTGTTTCCTCCTATAATGATGGTATTAAATTTCACCATTCCCTGGCGGATTCGACGGGAAGCTGCTGTTAATAAAATCATTCTTGTAACCACAGTAAGTATGAAGTGAAAGCTGAAAAGGGCTAAAAATGATTGATAGTAAGTGGTATAATTTGAAACAAAATCATCAAGAATAAGGGTGAAAAATAGGATTAAAACGCCAAAAAAGGAAAGAAAAAAGGTTCTTGACAGTGTTTTTAACCTGGAAAGTCTATGGATTTCAACATATTGATCAAATAAAGAATATACCAGAAACCAGCCAATGGGTATAATAATCAGACCGTACCAGAAATTCATATCCTGAAAAATAACCGAAACGTTCTCTTCTTTTTCGATGATCATTTTTCTGTAAGCAAAAAAAAGGCCCCAAGCGAACATGGCACAAAAATAATCAGCCCATTTATAAAATAGGGTATGACCATTCAGGTTCCTTTGTATTGTTTTGCTCATTAAAAAGAAATTAGTTTGATATTGTCAAAATGAACAGTGGCATTTTCTTTCCCCTCAGGTAATGCAGAATTAAAAATGACCCTGTAATACAGCGATTTTCTTAAAGCAAGAGTGCTTCCTAAGTTGAAATATATCTTTTTCCATTCTGCCGATTCTTTAAATCCTGCTATAGGCACAATGATGCCAACCTCCTCTATATTTTCAGTATCATAAAATTGAACACCAATAACGCAAGGTGCCTCACCTTTATAATCCATTTCAAGATAAACGGGTTGGCCTGGATTAAAGGTATTTTTATATTTTGCGTTCGAACCCACGGTTACATTTGGCGCTGATTTGGTTATCTGAATTTTTCCAGAAAATTTACCCTCAAAGACATTGCTGTCACTATAAGGTAAGACCCTGTTTTCGGGTAATCCGTTGACTAGAAAGGAAAAAAAAGAGGTGTTATTTTCAAAATTTTCTACAAAATGAAATTTTGAAGATGATAAATAGCTGGTTTCCAGCTTCAAAGTATCTGTTTTTAAAGCAGTTAAATTAACCTTTATTTTGATTGGGTTGAAAAATGGATAATTCTCAGGCGTTGCACCTATTCCATTTTCTTTTATGCCTGCTTGAATGGTTAAATTTTGTTCCCCATATAATAGCAATGGAATTTTTGCTGGTAAGGGAAACATTCCTAAAAATTCGGTATCGTTAAATAACCATATATCTGTTATTCTTTCGGAGGAACTTCCCTGATTAACAAAGGTTTTTAAACGAAATTCGTTTACAAAAAGGTAACTGGGTACAGGTTCGTTTTGTTCTAAAAGAGAACACGAAGGAAACATTAATATTAATAAAAAATAAAAATGGGCAAAGGAGTGTTTTTTCGAAATCATCACTTTAAATGTTTTACAAAATTAGCATGTTTTAAGGTACTTTTGCACAAATAAAAACGTCAACCAGATGAAAAAAATATTTTTAATTGCTTATCTTTTGATTCAAGCCAGTGTTTTTTCTTTCTCACTAGATTTAGAACTTAATCAGTGGTATGATTTTACAGGCAAATTGAACGACAAAAGTATTAAACTTTCTTTCTATACCCTTAAAGGTGGAAAACTTATTGGAAGTTATTGTTCTTTTTCAAATGAAGCTAAGGTAGCATTAAGTGGCTCTGTGAAAGGTAATGAAATCTATTTGATTGCTTCTATAAATGGGAAATTTACCGATGAATTAATAGGTAAAATATTCACAGATGACCAGGATAGATTGGAGGTAACCTGGCATAAAATGCCCAATGGTGAAAAAATTATTTTTAAATCTGTTTTGTCATCTGTAACCACTGGAACATCTGCTAAAAGATATGCTCATGTTTTAGGATCAGATGCAGCAGTGGAACAATTTGTGGCCAATGTAAGAAAAGCTATATCACAAGGCGATAAAATATGGTTAGCTGCCAACCTCTTCTATCCATTAAATGTTAGAGTTTCTGAAAAATTGGTTCTAAACCTAAAAAGCAAAAATCAGTTTTTATTGCAATACGATAAAATTTTCACGACTGAATTTAAATCTGCATTAAGTAAAACCTTCTCTCATAACCATTTTAATAATTATCAAGGAGTTATGATTGGTGACGGAGAAATATGGATAAATAATGCTTTAAATGCCTCTGAATTAAAACCACAATTTCAAATTATTGCTATTAATCCTTAACTGTTGTAGCTTGATTTTTCCGTAGCGGCATTTTTTTTCGTTCCTTTGTTCCATGAAAAAAGTAAAATATTTAATTGTTGGTCAGGGAATAGCCGGTACCGTTTTGGCTCATACGTTAGAAGATGAACATCTCGATTTCCATATCATTCATCAAAGTCAACCGGGTGAATCTTCTTCCATAGCAGCGGGAATAATAAACCCAATTACTGGAAAGTATTTTATAAAGTCATGGCAGGTAGATACTTTAATACCTTTCGCTGAAAAGAAATATTTTCAATGGGAACAAAAACTTAACAGTACATTTTATTTCCCCCGAATTATTCTTAGGTCGCTTCACGGAGTTTCAGAGCAGAATGATTGGCTTGCAAAGACAGCAGATCCTTCTGTTAAACAATATATTGCTGATTTTGTCAATGTTACCCCTTTTGACTGGATTAATAATGCACCGCTCGGTTATGGTCAAACCATCGGTGGAGGTCAGGTGAAATGGCATGATTTTCTGACGCAATCGGAAGCTTACTGGACTAAAAAGGGTGTTTATACCAAAGCATTATTCGATTACCAGGCTTTGGTGATTTCAGAAAATGGCGTTCAATACGGAGATATCTTTGCTGAACAAATTATTTTTTGTGAAGGACATTTTATGTTACAAAATCCATGGTTTAATTTTTTACCCTTAGACGGTGCAAAAGGAGAAGCTCTTTTAGTAAAAATGGATAAGGTTCATCTCGATATTATCATAAAGCATAAATTCTTTCTTTCTCCTTTTTCTGAGAATGTACTTTGGGCAGGTGCTACCAATAAATGGGAATTTTCTCATTTCCTGCCCGATGAAGATTCAGAAACCTTGCTATTCAGTGAAGTAGCTAAAATGATTTGTCAGGATTATACTATCTCAAAACATTTGGTGGGGATTCGTCCAACGGTTAAAGATAGAAGACCTCTAATTGGCCGTCACCCCATTCATTCTAGATTATTCATCTTTAATGGGTTAGGAACTAAGGGTACTTCCCTCGCACCTTATTGGGCGAATCATTTTGTTGAATTTTTATATAAAAATGGAGATTTAAGCAAAGAAGTGAGTATCAACAGGTTTAAAAATAAATAATCTAAACGTTTTTGTCGTTATTCATTTAATTCAATTAATAAAAAATTTACCATGAAATGTATTTTTCTAAAAGCATTTTTATTTATACTTCCATTGTACGGGATGGCTTCAACTTCTCCCTATTTTATGCCTGTTCATGCATTTGAAAAAACACCTTCAATGAAATATACTGAATTATGGAAAACAGTAGATTCTCTTCATCAAAATGGATTGTACAGAGAAGCATCGGCTAAGGTTGACCTCATTTATATTCTGGCAAAAGAAAACAAGGATACGGAGCAATTCATTAAGTCTTTAATGTACACGGTAAATTATTTAAGTGAATTGGATGAACAAGGAAACATCCTTGGAATAAATAGGTTAGAGAAAGAACTTCTTACCATTGGGTTTCCAGAAAATGCTATCATTCACAGTATTTTAGCTGAACTATATACAAAATATTTAAATAGAGAAATTTGGTCTTTGATGGATCGAAAGGAAGCAGAAGGCGAAAGACCTGTTGATATTAATTTATGGTCAATCAGACATTTTGAAGACATTATTTCTGCACATTATTTTAAAAGTGTTTCTTTTCCAGGTGCTAAAAATTTTAGACTAAAAAAAATAGATGGACTTTTTTTGAATCCGGCGAAAGAGGATTATTTTTTGAAAACCCTTTATGACTTTTTGGTCTTTCGTGCTACCCAATATTTTACTACTCAGGAGAGTAGATTAATAAAGTCCGATAATGCATTCTATTTGCAAAATACTGCAGCTTTATCATCTTTAGAATCTTTTATAAATATTGATTTTTCAGGGGTAGATTCTTCCTCTTTTGTTAAAAAAGCTCTCTTATTATTTCAGGAAATTTTAACCTTTCATCGTTTTGATAAAGATCCTGCTATTTTAATAGATTTTGATCGGCAACGTTTATTATTTGTCCATCAAAATTTGATTAATGATGAGAAAGACCTTTTAATGGTAAACGAATTAGAAAATTTAATAAAAAATTATCCTGCTCAGCCTTCCACTGCTGAAACATATTACTTGTTAGCCAGTGAAAAGTACAAAAAAAAATTATTAAATGAATCGGTTGCTTTATGCGAACAAGCTATTGAAAAATATCCTAAAACGTTTGGGGCATTTAAGTGTAACGAGTTATTGCAAATCATCAGGGTAAAAAATTTATCATTAACCATAGAAGACAATGGGTTGCCCAACCAGCCCATTTTATTAAAAGTTACTTTTCAAAATATCCAGTCATTTAAAGGTGGGGTCGTTCCTGTTTCTTTTTCAACCTTCCAGCAAAGTAAGTTATTGTATAAAGAAGAGGATATTCAATTGTTTTTAAAGAATAAAAGGCCTGAAAAGGAGGCTTTAATCGTTCTGCCTACATCCACTGATTATCAACAACACGCGACTGAAATTGCTTTAGACGGACTTCCCGTAGGTCATTACTTATATGTATTTAAAAGCGATGAAACAAAGTATTCTTTTCTATCTTTTCAAATATCAAACATTGGCTATTTTGTTAATAATGAGGGATTTGAAAAGGTATCATTTCAATTTTTCGATAAAAAATCAACGGAACCTAAAGGAGGAACAAGCGTATTAGCAATCCCTGTGAGGACAGGTTATTTTTCGCCCAATGCGCCTGTTATTACCTTCAAAGAAACGTGGAAAGAGAGTGATGACGAAGGTTTTCTTTCGTATTCTTTACCCCAGGGTGCTTTTAATTTCAAAATAGCCAATGGTAGAGATACTTTATTGACAGAGGAGAATTTTTATATTGGAGAAAGGTATCGGGAAGAATTATCAATGGTTTTAAAATCAAATATTTTTACTGACAGGAAGATTTACAGGCCTGGACAATCTATATTATGGAAAGCCATTTTAATGGAACGCAATGGCATTGAAAAACCTAAAATTTCTGCAAATAAGGAGGTGACCATTTCTTTCTTTGATCCAAATGGTAGTTTGTTGGTCCAAAATACACTGGTATCTAATGAAATGGGTTCACTCAAAGGTCGTTTTGATATTCCGTTGAACTTAGTAAAGGGAAACTACACCCTGGTTAGTTCACATGGTGGTAACAGGGAAAGCATTCAGGTAGAAGAATATAAACGTCCGCAGTTTGAGATAAATTTTGAAAAGGCTCCCGTTGGTTTGCTCGGCGATTCTTTAGAAGTTAAAGGAAATGCGGCTTTTTTTAATGGCACAATGATTGAAAATGCCATAGTTAAATGGGAAATTTATAGACATTCGTTTCCAGAAAACTGGAGGTCGATGCGCCGGTCCTATTTACGAGATGCTGGTAGTTTTTTGGCATCAGGTGAAGGCATAACCAACGAAAATGGTGCATTTAGCATTCCTTTTTTTGCTCAGGCAGATATTTCTATCGGGCAAGATAAACGACCTGCTTTTCAGTTTGATGTAAAGGTTACTATAACTTCCCCATCGGGTGAAATACAACAAAAGATTCTTTCTTTTAATATTGGTTATTCAAAGGTTAAGTTAGATGTTGAAATACCCGAAAAATGGGACAAACAAAAGGGTACCCTCGATTGGTCTATTTTTTTAACCGATTGGAATGGAGATAAAATATCAAGCGATGTGCATATTTCTGTTGTTAAGTTAAAAGAACCCAGACAACATTTCGTCCAAAGAAAATGGCCTTTCCCTGATGCACCATTAATGGATAAGGAAGATTATATTCGTTGGTTTCCTTATACGCCTGGTTTTAACGAAGATAATTTAGATTCTCTTGAAGTATTTCAGACTATTTATGAGGATAATTTTCTTGTGAATGGTGATAAAATGTTGGAAATACCCATGACGAATCTTGAGCCTGGTTATTATGCTGTAAAATTGAAATGGAAGGATGGAACGACCGTTGTAAATGAAAAAATAGATAAAAAGTTTTTTTATTTGTTTGATTCCAATGCCATTAGAATTCCAACGCCAAAATGGATGGATATTCATTTGGAAAAGGAGGTTTTTAATTTATCTGATACCCTAGATTTCAAAATTGCTGCGGCAAAAGAAATTAAAAAAGTGTTGGTTTCCTTTACTTTGGGTGAAAAGGTATATAAAGAATGGGTAAATTTAGATGAGGTAAATCGCTTGAAAATTCCAATAACTGAAGAGCAGGAAGGTTTAGGTAAATTGGAATTAATGGCTTACTTTCAGAATGAACCCATTTTTATTTATGATGTCATAAAAGTGATTATTCCAGAGGAAAAATTAAAAGTAACTTACCAACGGACAAAGGAAATAGTGTCACCTGGGGAAAAAGTCCATTGGGAGATCAATATATCTTCTGAGAAGGGTGAAAATTTGCCCATTGAAGCGGTAGCAACTCTATTTGATGCATCGTTAGAATCTTTTATACCCCACAAATGGTTATTTAATGGTTTTGAAAAAAGTAATTATCTGCCATCCTACTGGGTAGTACCTCAACCTTTTTTAAGAGACATTTACGTGTCATTTCAGCCTAAAAATTCAAGATTTAAACCGATTAATAAATATTATCCTACGTTGAATGATTTTGCTTTTTTTCAGGAAAACACCTACTTAAGAGGATTGAACAAAAGACAAATGGCTATGCAGCCAATGGCCATGCAGACTTTTTCTGAATCGGTAGTACCCAATGAGATAAAAGTGGAAAATGATAATATGAATCCGTCGGAGGAGATAATGGAGACAATCAATTCTGAAAATGGGCCTATTATTAGGAAGGATTTTTCTGAAACACTGTTTTTTATGCCTGAACTTAAGTCTGATAGCCTTGGAAATATTCAGTTTTCATTTACCATGAATGACGCACTTACCCGATGGAAGTTTATGCTTTTAGCGCATCGTGCAGATATTGCCCATGGTTACACTGAAAAATACATTGTCTCTACCTTACCAGTTATGCTGCAGACCAATGCGCCAAGGTTCTTAAGAGAAGGTGACGAGATAAAATATGCTGTTACGTTGACAAATACCACCAAAGATGATATATCAGGGAAGGTGTTTTTTAAAGCTTTTCATGGTGAAAATGGTCAAGACTGGACGACTAAGCTTGGCTTTAATGAAGAATTTATTTCTGTAATCGTTCCTGCGGGTAAAACAATACCCGTGTTTTTACCATTTAAAATCCCAACTAAAGTGGGTTTGAATAGTCTGAATCTGCTGATAAAATTTACATCTGGTGATTTTGGCGACGCTATAAAAGAATGGATACCTGTTCTACCTTCTCAAATATTAGTTACTGAGGCAAAACCATTCTTATTAAGAAAAAATGAAAAAATAGAAATTGTCTGGCCGCTTAAAAATGAAGGGAATAATCTGGTCAATGAAAATTTTGATTTGCAGATTACCACTCACCCAGTTTGGATTACCCTAAAATCATTACCTTATCTTATGGAAAACCCTTATGACGGTAATGAACAATTATTCAATAAACTTTATGCCAATGTTTTGGGAACTCATCTATTATCGCAATATCCTACCATCTCAAATGTTTTAAATGAATGGAAAAATACGGGGGCTTTAGATGCTGAACTTGAAAAAAATGAGTCTTTGAAATCAGCGTTACTAAAAGAGACACCATGGGTTGTGGAAGCGAAAAATGAGCGGGAACAACGACTTAAAATAGCTGAATTACTGGATATATCTAAAATGACAAAGCAGGTAAATTCTCTAAGTAAATTATTAGTAGACAGGCAATTGTCTAATGGTAGCTGGTCCTGGTTTCCAGGAGGTAATGGTCATTGGTATATTACCCAATATATTTTAGGCGGATGGGGAAAATTAAAAAAATTAGGATTGTCAGACTCAAATAATAACCAGCTTTTCATTGACAATGCAAAGCAATTTTGTGACGATCAGATGCTTAATTATTATAGGGATATTGTTAAAACTAAAGCAGATGAAGTCGTTTTATCCGATATAATTATACATTATCTATATGTTCAGAGTTTTTTTAATGATAGGGTTGTAAGCGGTCAGGTCAAAGAAGCATTAGCATATTTTAATGCACAGGCAAAGAAAAATTGGCTGAATATGAGTCTTTTACAACAAGGTCAACTGGCACTTTTCTGGTTTAGAAACGGTGAAATGGATATGGCAAAAAAAGTGATTTACAGCTTAAATGACAGATCCATTAAATCTAAAGATTTAGGCATGTATTGGAAAATGAAAAATGGCTTTCGATGGTATGAAAATCAAGTCGAGATTCAAGCGTTGCTTATTGAAGCTTTCTCGGAAACAGGCTTTTTGGACCAACATTTAGCGGAACTAAAACTAGCCTTATTGCTTAATAAACAAACGAATAGTTGGTCCACCACCAAAGAGACTGCCGACGCCATATATGCCTTATTGGGTGGAGGTAATGAAAAGTTCACCTTTGGCGAAACCTATCCTGTTAGTATTTCCTTCAATCCTAGGCTAAATAATGAAATGACAGAATCTATTGACTTGGCTATGAAAAGCTCAGAGGCCGCCACAGGATTTTTTCAAAAGAATTGGAAAAAGGGGGAACTTTCAAATGATATTAAATCTGTAAAAATTGAAAATAACTTGTCAGATGTGGTGTGGGGCGCTGCTTTTTGGCAGTATTTCAAGGATATTAATAAAATAGAAGAGTATAATTCTCCATTATTGTCCGTTTCCCGCGCGCTATATGTAAAAAAAGTAGGACCATCAGGAGAGGTTCTATCCCTCGTGGATTCAAAAAATACAGTTAAAATAGGAGATAAACTGGTGGTTAGACTGATAGTGAAAGCAGATAGGGATATGGAATTTATTCATTTGAATGATAAACGCGCCGCTGGCTTTGAACCCGAAAGTGTATTATCGGGTTATATATTTAATGAAGGTCTATACTATTTTGAGAGTAGCAGTGATGTGGGAACAGATTTTTTTATAGATTTTTTACCCAAGGGTACATTCATTATCGATTATCCGGTAAAAGTAAATGCAGAGGGGACTTTCTTGCTGGGAACATCCACCATTCAGAGTATGTACGCTCCCGAATTTGGAAGTCACACAAAAGGAGATAAAATTTACATAGTAAAATAATGGCAGAACGTCGAAATTTTTGGGAAAAAGAAAAGGGTAATTATATTTTTAAAGCTGTTAAAAAAGCAAGTGAAATATATATTCATGGTTTTTCAAAAAATACTAATATGAGTCAGGATTCAGAACAAAGTAAACATGCCGATACCATTATACGCAACCACGTTATTTGGTCCATGGGTGCGGGATTAATCCCCGTGCTGATTGCAGATATTTTTGCTATTTCTGCCTTACAACTAGACATGATCAGGCAGTTATGCAAAGTATATAACATTAATTTCGCAGAAACGCAGGGAAAAGCCATCGTAACTTCTTTAACTAGTTCGACGCTCGCCAGAATAACGGCAGGGAGTGTTGTAAAGATGATTCCTGGCTTAGGCAGTATTATTGGAGGTATTACCGTCTCAGTTTTTGCAGGCGCTTCTACCTACGCTTTGGGGGAAGTATTTAAAAAACATTTTTCTTCCGGTGGGACCATTCTTGATTTCGATCCTGAAAGATTAAGGAAATTGTATAAAGAACAATTTGAAAAGGGTAAAAAAGTGGTGGAAGAACTTAAGAAAGAAAAGCCTGTAGACGGAGGTAATCCATCTACAGCGACTGATGTAGTGAGCAGATTAAAAGCATTAGCTGAGTTAAAGGATCAAGGAATACTTACGGAAGAAGAATTCACTTCTATGAAGAAAAAAATCTTAGAAGAATAGTCTTACCCTAAAGGAAATCGGGCTGAAGGGCTAACGTCCTGGTTTGAAAATTCTCCGTTTTCGTATTTGTAATGTGCGACAATGCCAATCATCCCGGCATTATCAGTACATAATGATATATCGGGTACATAAGCATTCCAATGATTTGCTTTAGCTTTTTCTTCAAGCAAAGTTCTTAAACGACGGTTAGCTGATACACCACCAGCAATAGCTATTTCCTTGATTCCAGTTAAATTTGCTGCTTTTTCCAATTGGTAAAGAAGAGTACGAACAATGGTTTCCTGAACGGAGGCACATAAATCATTTATATTTTCCTCCACAAAGGATGGATTTTTTTCCTTTTCTTTTTTTAAAAAATATAGTATTGAGGTTTTAATGCCACTAAAGCTATAATTCAAATCTGCTAGTTTTGGTTGAGGAAAGGTGAAGACCTGCTTTCCCGATGTTGCCAACTTGTCAATTAACGGACCTGCAGGATAGGGGAGTCCCATCATTTTCCCTGCTTTATCAAAGGCCTCTCCGGCTGCATCATCTAGTGTTTGACCTAATATATTCATTTCTAAATAGTTGTTCACCTGAACAATCTGGGTATGACCACCACTTACCGTAAGGCACAGAAAGGGAAAGGCCGGATAGGGCGGTTTGGCAAAATGGGCAAGCACATGGGCGGCTAAGTGATTAACTTCGATGAGGGGAATGTTTTTAGCTAATCCATAGGCTTTTGCGAAGGAAACGCCAACCAATAACGAACCTAATAATCCTGGCCCTTTTGTGAAGGCCACCGCCTCAATTTTATCCTTATCAATCCCCGAAGTTAATATAGCCTCATTGACTACTGGAACTATTTTTTGTAAATGGGCTCGTGAGGCAACTTCTGGCACAACGCCGCCGTATTCAATATGCATCATTTGAGTAGATACAATATTGGATAATACCTTTCCGTCTTTTACAACAGCTGCAGAGGTGTCATCACAGGAAGTTTCGATTGCCAAAATAATAGCCATAGTAATTTTATAAAATATTTTTGTAATTTTGGACAAAGGTAACAACCTTTACGAACCGAAAAAATTACACTAAAAATAATATTTATTCGATTTTTATCATTTTGGTGTGTAATTTTTATAAAAAATAGTATAATTGCAACAAAACTGACCGACAAATGAGATTAATAATCAACCTAGCCCTCGTAGCCCTCGTAGCGTTACTTCTTTATGCCCTCTATGACAGCATTCGTGAACCTATCGCTTTCAAGGATGTAAAGGAAACGAGAGAGCAAATTGTACAAGAAAAATTGACCAAAATCAGAGTTGCACAAGAAGCATACCGTGATATCACGGGTGTATTTGCTCCTTCCTTTGATTCTTTGGCATTGGTACTTAACACTGCCAATTTTACCATTATTAACGTAAATGGTGATCCCGATGATCCAAATTTCACTGGACAAGTTACTTATGAGACTATTCTTCGCCCTGCGAAAGATTCTATGCTTACCAAATTAGGTATAAAGGATTTTGCTACTTTAGCGATGGTTCCCTTTGGTAACGGTGCAAAATTTGAGATGGAAGCAATGGAAATTGAATATCAGGGAACTAAAGTACCTGTTGTACAGGTAGGAACTCCTTATGCAACCTTCATGGGTGATTTCGCTTCGATAAAATTTGCTAAATACGATCAAAAGTACGATCCTAGCAATCCCTTGAAATTTGGGAATCTGAATTCTCCAAATTTAGCTGGTAATTGGTAATATATGGTTGAATATATTTACCCTAATTGGGAAAAAGAATATTCTCCTAATGTAAAACTGTCCATTCTGTTAGGAGTGGACAGTTTTAGTTTAAGTATAGTTAATTTTAAAAATGTTATTCTTGCCTACCATCAATATGACTGGACCACAGAGAATAATACCATGGAAGATGTTTTACATCTGTCAAATGAAATTAAAAATGATGCTCTTTTCAATGTAGCACATCATTCTTTTTCCTATCAAGTGATTCCCTCTGTTTTTACTTTTCTTCCATCCAGATTATTTAATAAGAATAATTTAAATAGTTACCTGGAACATCTTTCACCCAAGGAGGAAAATGTTAGCTCTCACTTTAGTATTTTATCCGAGTTGGACCTTGCCATTATTTACAGGTTAAATTTTTTTCAGGAAAATCTATTACATCATTTATATCCTGGAGATAATCCGTTACCAATATTTAATAAAACATTACCTTTTTTAAGAAATCAGGAAATGTCTGATACGCATATTTTTTGTAGAATTTCTAAGAAAAGTGTTTTGATTTTTGTCTTTAGGGATAATTTTTTTCAATTTGCCAATCAATTTTATTGTAATCAATTAACTGATTTTCAATATTACATTATGTTGGTTTGTGCACAATTTCAATTAAAACCCATTCTTGAAACTATTTACATCTGGGGTGAATGTGATGACGAAAACGAAGTAGTTATTAGGCTTAAGTCTTTATTTAGCCGGGTTAAATTTTTAAATGCTCAGTTGGTTATTTCATCTGATGCCAAGACCAGAATAGTGTCTGAATCAAAAGTATTAGACCATTTAATTTAATGGACTCAATAGAAAATAAGTCATTTTATGCGTATTATATCAGGCAAATTTAAAGGCCGACGTTTCAACCCACCAGCAGATAAATGGCCGACCAGACCGACAACAGATATTGCAAAGGAAGGACTTTTCAATATATTAGGAAATTTACTGGACTTTGAGGAGACTAAATTTTTAGATCTTTTCGGTGGAACAGGAAGTCATAGCTATGAATTTATTTCAAGAGGATGTAGTTCTGTGACTTATGTAGATAAATTTTCTCCGTGTGTGCAGTTTGTAAAAGGAATGGCCAGGCAACTGGATATTGAAGCTCATATTCATATTGAACGAGAGGATATATTTAAGTTTATTCCGCGTTGTACAGAAAAATACAGCTATATTTTTGCAGGTCCTCCTTACGCATTAACTACCTTAAACGATATACCCGACTTCATTTTCAAGCATCCAATTTTAATGGAGGATGGGTTCTTTGTTTTGGAGCATAATCCTAATCATAATTTCAAAGATCATCCGCGTTTTTGGCAAATGAGGAATTATGGTGAAACCCAATTTAGTTTTTTTAGATGAAATAAGGGAAAATTTGGCTACTTTTGTCTCAGTTAAAATTGTTTTGTACCTGAGTCTATGAAAAATGCCGCCTTGCTGATACAGCACCATCTTACATTAGCCGTTAAAGAACTTTATGGGTTGGATATTTCTGACAATTTACTACCTATAACCCCAACAAGAAAAGAATTCCAAGGTGAATTCACAGTCGTTACTTTTCCTTTAACTAAATTAGCCAGGAAGAAACCAGAAATTATAGGAGAAGAATTAGGTCAAATACTGGTAAGAGATTTTTCCGAATTAGATTCTTTCAATGTTATCCAAGGTTTTTTAAATCTTTCCTTAGTACCCGCCTTTTGGAATTCTTTCGTTTTGAGCCTTCAAGATAATCCTTCCTTTGGTGAGCTTCCGGCAAATGGTGAAAAGGTCTTGGTAGAATTTTCTTCCCCAAATACAAACAAGCCACTTCACTTAGGCCATATTCGAAATATATTGATTGGCTGGTCTGTATCAAAAATTTTGAAAGCAGCAGGTTTTGATGTTTTTAGAGTTCAGATTATCAATGACAGAGGTATTGCGATATGCAAAAGCATGTTGGCAAGAAAAATATGGGGTGCCGATAAAACCCCTCAAAATACAGGAATAAAAGGTGATTTTTTTGTAGGTAGTTATTACGTTCTCTTTGAACAAAAGTTTCAGGAAGAATACGCAAACTGGCAACTAACGTCAGAAGCTAAGGAAATATTTGAGACCAGAAAAAAAGAAGATCAATCTGAGATAGCTTTTTTTAAATCTTATAAAGATTTATATTTCAATGCCTACAGTGAACTGGGTAAACAAGCTGCTGAAATGTTGCGGAACTGGGAGGCTGGTGAAAAGGAAACCATCGCTACCTGGTCGCAAATGAATCAGTGGGTTTATGCAGGCTTTGATCATACTTATCAATTGTTAGGTGTTCATTTCGATAAATTGTACTATGAATCAGAAACTTATCTCTTAGGTAAAGACATCGTTCAAGAGGGGATGGAAAAATCTGTCTTCTATAAAGAAGCTGATGGTTCAGTTTGGATTGACCTGACAGATGTAAAACTCGATAAAAAGGTAGTCCTCAGGAAAGACGGCACCTCCGTGTATATTACCCAGGATTTAGGCACCGCCGCACTTAGGTATGACGATTTCAAAGCCAATAAAATGATTTATGTTGTTGCAGATGAACAAAATTATCATTTTCAAGTGCTTTTCGAAATAGCTAAAAAATTGAAAGTACCTTATGCTGATGGTCTTCATCATCTATCTTATGGAATGGTCGATCTGCCTACTGGTAAAATGAAGTCGAGAGAAGGTACGGTGGTCGATGCAGATGATTTAATTGCTGAAGTAGTTTTGGAAGCTAAGAAAAATTCAGAAGAGAGGGGAGTGTTGGCTGATTTATCTGATGACGAGCGTTCAGAAATAATCAGGAAAATAGGCCTCGCAGCACTCAAATATTTTATCATAAAGGTGCAGCCGCAAAAAAGAATGACCTTCGATCCAAAAGAATCGGTGGATATGCAAGGTCAAACTGGTCCATATATTCAAAATGCTTTTGTAAGAATTCAATCTGTTTTGCGCAAAGCAGGCGATTTTGATGCCAACATAGCTGAGGATTATCTTGAATTTGTATTGGAGGAAAAAGAAATCATTCAGCAATTGTATCAATATCCTAATGTTATAGAGGAATCAGCTTTACAATATGATCCTTCAGCAATAGCAAATTATGCTTATGCCTTGGCAAAAAATTACCATCGATTCTATCATGAACATTCTATTCTCAAAGCAGATGATTTGGCTGTGAGAAGTTTTAGGTTATGCATGAGTAAGGCGGTTGGCAGTGTTTTAAACCACAGTATGAATCTTTTGGGTATAGAAATGCCTGATAAGATGTGATTTATATATAAGTTAAGAAATTATTATGTCGCAAATTGAGGAAAAAGAAGAAAAATCATTGCATTTTATCGAGCAGATAATTCTTGATGATTTAGCCGAAGGAAAAAATATGGGGCGTTTACAAACTCGTTTCCCCCCAGAGCCAAATGGGTATTTACATATAGGGCATGCCAAAGCTATTGTAGTTAATTTTGGACTCGCTTTGCAATATGGAGGAGATTGTAATCTTAGGTTTGATGACACAAATCCGGTAACGGAGGAGACGCTTTTTGTTGACAAAATAAGAGAGGATGTTTCCTGGCTGGGTTATCAATGGGCAAAAGAATGCTATGCATCTGATTATTTTGAAACATTATATGCTTTTGCGCATGATCTTATCGACAAGGGTCTTGCTTATGTTGATGATTCATCGTCAGAGGAAATTGCCGAAATGAAGGGAAATCCTGTAACGCCAGGAAAAAACAGCCCATTTAGAGATAGAAGCATAGCTGAAAATAAAGATTTATTTACAGCCATGAAAAATGGTTCTTATAAGGATGGAGAAAAAGTGCTTAGGGCTAAAATTGATATGTCTGCCTCAAACATGCATTTTAGAGATCCTATCATTTATCGAATTAAACATGCCCATCATCATAGAACTGCTGATAAGTGGTGCATATATCCAATGTATGACTTTGCTCACGGGCAGAGTGATGCAATAGAAAATGTAACTCATTCTCTTTGTAGTTTAGAATTCAGACATCACAGAGACCTTTATGATTGGTTTATTCAACAATTAAATATATTTCCTTCCCGTCAGATTGAATTTGCAAGAATGAATGTAGCTTACATGATTACAAGTAAGCGAAAACTATTAAAATTGGTTCAGGAGAACTTAGTTTCTGGCTGGGATGACCCGAGAATGTCAACGATTTCTGGTATGCGCCGAAGGGGCTATCCAGCTAAAGCTATTGTCGCTTTTTGTGATCGTGCCGGAGTGGCTAAAAGAGATAATTTAATCTCCATGGAGCTACTCGAGTTTTCTGTTAGAGAGGTCTTAAATAAAACGGCACTGCGAGCCATGGTCGTCCTTGATCCTATAAAAGTTACCCTTAGCAATTTTCCCGAAAATCAAGTAGATTGGCTTTCTATGGAAAATAATCCTGAGGATCTGGAAAGTGGTACAAGGTTGGTTCCATTTTCTAATCATTTGTTCATTGAAAGGGATGATTTTTCAGAAAATCCTCCTCCAAAGTATTTTAGACTGGCACCGGGGCAGTTGGTTCGATTAAAGGGTGCGTATATTATAAAATGTGACGAGGTCCTTAAGAATAAGGAAACGGGTGAAGTATTAGAAATTATTTGTTCCTATTTTCCTGAGAGTAAATCGGGACAAGATACATCGGGATTAAAAGTAAAAGGCACTTTACATTGGGTGGAAGCCTCCCATGCAGTAACAGCTGAAATTCGTGATTATGAAAGGTTGTTTACTGTGCCTGAACCCACGGCAGATGAAGAAACTGATTTTTTACATTTTGTAAATAAAGAATCCCTAAAAGTTAATATTTCTGCTAAAGTGGAACCCTCTTTATTAACTGCCAATGCAGGCCAGACGTATCAATTTTTAAGGCAAGGTTATTATTGTAAAGACAAAGATAGTACGGGGGATGTTCCTGTATTTAATAAGACGGTGGGATTAAAAGATTCTTTTGTAACGAAATGATTTCGATATGAGTGATATGGGTCCTGGAAAATTAATCATGGATAAGGAGTTGTTTTCCCTTACCATAGAACGTTTGGCACAAACACTAATGGAGGAGTTTGAGCCTTTTGAAAATGTCTGTTTTGTTGCTATTCAACCCAGGGGCGTAATGCTTGCTAAACGTTTAGTACAAAGAATTTCTAAAGAGCCTGGCATGAATCCACCTCTTTTAGGCGTGTTGGATATTACTTTTTATAGGGATGATTTCAGAAGAAGGGATAAGCCTTTGGAAGCAAACTACACCGATATGCCTTTTCTCATTGAGGGTAAAAAGGTCATTTTGGTAGATGATGTATTATACACTGGCAGAACAACCCAAGCAGCTTTGACCGCATTAAATCACTTTGGAAGACCTTCCGAAGTAACCTTGCTGGTCATGGTTAACCGAAGATTCAACAGACACCTTCCCATACAAAGTACCTTTACTGGTATTCAAGTAGATGCCTTAGATAAGGCCTATGTTAGTGTAGAATGGGAAGAGGAATCAGGCGAGGATAAAATCATATTATTTGCTGATAAACAAGAAATTAAGCATTAACAATGCCAATAGATAAGGAAGCGCAGCTGTCAACAAAAAGCCTGCTTGGTATCAAGGATTTGACAAAACAGGACTTGCGGTTGATTTTTCAAACTACGGAACAATTTAAGGAAGTCCTTAACAGACCAATTAAAAAAGTACCTTCATTAAGAGATCTGACTATTGCTAATTTATTTTTTGAGAATTCTACAAGAACCAGAATCTCTTTTGAATTGGCAGAAAAAAGGTTATCAGCTGATGTGGTAAATTTTTCCGCAGCATCATCGAGTTTAAAAAAAGGGGAAACCCTTTTAGATACCGTTAATAATATCCTTTCAATGAAAGTGGATATGGTTGTCATGAGACATCCCGCACCCGGTGCATGTGTTTTTTTGGCTAATCATATCAATGTACCCATTATTAACGCTGGTGATGGTACGCATGAGCATCCAACACAGGCTTTACTTGATGCATTTTCCATTCAAGAGAAATTGGGCGACCTGGCGGGTAAGAAAATAGCTATCATTGGTGATATTTTGCACTCCCGAGTCGCTTTAAGTAATATAATATGTCTAAAAAAATTAGGCGCAGAAGTTGAAGTTTGTGGCCCACCTACATTGATTCCAAATTATATTTCTTCTTTAGGCGTCAGCGTAAGTTATTCATTGGAGAATACCTTGAAATGGTGTGACGCTGCTAATGTCCTTAGAATTCAATTGGAAAGACAAAATACAAGATATTTTCCCAGCCTAAGAGAATATGCTACCTATTATGGAGTAAATAAACAGGTTTTAAGTAAAGTCAACAAGGATTTGATTATTCTTCATCCCGGGCCCATTAATAGGGGAGTTGAAATTACATCGGAAGTAGCTGATTCTCCTAATGCTATTATACTTGACCAGGTTGAAAATGGGGTAGCCGTTAGAATGGCCGTTTTATACCTCCTGGCCTCAAAAGGATAACATTAATAATACCTAAATGGATTTTATTTCGTTAAATAAATTGAATCTCTAAAAACAGTACACTCATGAAACGTATTTCATTGTTTTTATTCCTTATTTCTTTTCTTCCTTTTTTTGCTGGGGCACAAAAATCAGATGGTTATGAGATTAGCATTCAGATTAACGGTTTTAGTGAGAAGGAGATTTATATGGCCTACCATCTGGGAGAAAAACAATACATTAAAGATACTTTGAGGCAACAATCTAACGGTTCTTTCCTGTTTAAGGGTGATTCACCCCTCGAATCAGGGATCTATTTAGTTGTTTTACCGCCAGACAATAATTATTTTCAGTTAATCATTGAAAAAGGAGACCAATTCTTTTCTGTGGTTACAGAGGCTAAAGATCCCTCAAAAAATATACAGATAAAAGGTTCTGTGGAGAATAATTTGTTTTATGGCTACATGAATTTTTTAGCAGATAAGCGTCCACAATCAGAAGCTTTGAATAATCAATTGAAAGAGGAAAAGGATACCAATAAAATAAAGGAAATAGAAGATGCCATTGATAAAATAGATCAAGAGGTAGAGCAATTTCAATCTACTTTCGTTATAAACAATGCCAATACTTTTACTGGTGCTATCATAAAGGCAAATACACCCATTAAATTACCTGAATTTTCGGGGACTGAAGAGGAACAGCAAAGAGAAGCATTTTACTATAACAGGGATCATTATTTTGATAACCTTGATCTGGGAGATGCTCGTTTTTTAAGAACACCTTTCCTTTTTGAAAGAGTGAATACCTTCGTTGGAAAACTCCAGGTTCAGGTACCTGATTCTTTAATTAGGGCCATTGATTTTGTCCTGGAAAAAACAAAAAAAGCGCAGGAATCATTCCGTTATTTTGCCGTTCACTATCTAAATGAATATGCCAATTCAAAGTTTGTGGGTATGGATGCCGTCTATGTACATTTGGCAGAAAAGTATTATGGAGGCGGACAAGCACCCTGGGTCGATTCATCGCAATTAGCTAAAATTGTGGAAAATGCAGCCGCGCTGAAACCTATTTTAATAGGTAAATTGGCACCAAACATAAAAATGCAGTTGAGAGATGGTTCGCCTATCACTCTTCACGATGTAAAATCACCTTATACCTTACTTTACTTTTGGCGTTATGATTGTGGACATTGTAAAGAATCAATGCCCGATTTAAAAGCTTTCTACGAAGAATATAAAAATAAAGGTGTTAAAATATTTGCCGTTTGCGTGAAATTTAATGATGAAATTGGTGATTGCTGGAAATATATTGACGAGAATAATCTTGATGGTTGGATTCATACCGTTGATCCATACTTAAAATCGAAATTTTACTCTCTTTATAATGTGAAAACTACACCTCAGATTTTTATTCTGGACAAGAATAAGAAAATAATCAGTAAGGGCATTGGTGCACCTCAATTAAAAGAAGTTATGGAAAAAATTATAGAATTTGATAAGAAAGCACCAACAGAATAATTCAAATGAAAGAACTATTTATTCTTAGACATGCTGAGGCCTTGAGTGCAAAATATAATACCTCTGATTTTGATAGGCAACTTAGTAATGATGGTGTTTTAGAAGCAAGACAATTAGGTAAAAAATGCTATGAAATGCATTTATTGCCCGCCGTAATTTATAGTAGCTCGGCCAGAAGAGCACTAACTACAGCTATTATTTTTGCCGAGGAAACAAATTTCCCCCAAGATAAAATAGTGGTACTTCCTAAACTTTATGATATTTATCCAGATCAATTAATGGACATTATTTTAGAAACTTCAGATGATTTTTCCAGGGTAATGGTCGTTGGGCACAATCCCGTTCTTAGTGTTTTTTTAAGTATTTATACCATAGAAGGAATAGTCAATCTACCTACAGGTACTTTAGTTCAGATAGAATACCCAAACAATGAAACCTGGGAATCAATAAAGGAAACCAAAGGAAATATTAAGGCAATATGGAAACCACAGTGGTAAGGTCAATTGTTTTTATCCTTCTTTTTTTGTTTTTTTTAGTAGGTTGTGAGAAAAAAGCTGAACCCTATAATTTTTCGGATAAGGAAATAAAAATAATTCTCGCAGATATTCATACTTCAGAGGCTGCATTACAATCTGTTTTTGGTAAAAGAAAAGATAGTTTAAGACAGGTTTACATGGATGATATTTATCTAATCCATCATACAGACTCGATGAAAATCGTTCAATTACTTAATAAATTAAGGGAAGATCCAGAAAAATTAGAAATTATTTATCAACAACTTTTAGATGAAATGTCCTCTATTCCTGATTAGTTTATTTAAAATTAACATTTAATTAATGTATTTAATTCATTATAAATATTTGTTAAAGTTAGATTTACGCTTGATTTACAACAGACAAGAAAATGAAAATGGTTAAAATCTTAATAGTTGATGATGAGCCAGATATTTTAGAATTTCTGAGGTACAATCTTGAAAAAGAACAGTTTGTCGTCTTATCTGCTGGAGATGGAATTACCGGTTTCCAAATAGCAAAAAAAGAAAAGCCAGATCTCATTATATTAGATATAATGATGCCTAAAATGGATGGTGTAGAATTATGTAGGTTAATAAGAAGTGACGATGATCTTAAAAATACACTAATTACCTTTTTAACGGCTCGTGAAGAGGAATATTCTCAAATTGCAGCACTTGATGTTGGCGGAGATGATTATATCACAAAACCAATTCGTCCTAGAGTCCTGGTAAGTAGAATAAAGGCTTTACTGCGTCGTAAGCATACAGATTCAGCTGAAAATGAAGAAGAAACATGGCTTGAATTTGGAGATTTAAGAATTGACAGAGAAAAGGTAATGATTATTAAAAATGGGGAGAATATAGATTTGGCACGTAAAGAGCTGGAATTATTGATGTTACTTGTATCAAAACCAGGTAAAGTTTTCTCCAGAGAAGAAATTTTTAATAAAATATGGGGAAATGATGTAATTGTAGGTAATAGAACCATTGACGTGCATATCAGAAAGTTAAGAGAAAAAATTGGTGATGATTTTATTAAAACGATAAAAGGTATAGGTTATAAATTTGACTTTTAATGATTAAAAATCTAACGCCACATCAAATATCAATAAGAGCTTCTTTGTTAACCTCCCTTGGGGTTATATCGCCCATTTTCTTTTATTTTCAATATTTTTCCGTTCCTCTAAAACCTTTATATTATCTCTATTTTGTAATCATTGTTTTTATTGTCAATTATTTAGTTTTCAAGCATTTTCTAAGCTTATATGTGCAGCGAAAAATAAAATTAATTTATAAAACAATCAGAATTGAAAAATTACAACCTGTTGAAAAAAAGAAACAAATAAATTCCTTTAGAAATGTTTTGGAAGAGGTTGAAAATGAGGTAGCTGCCTGGGTTGAGGAGCAGAAACAAGAAATGGAGAAACAGAAGATTTGGGCGGAATACAGAAGAAATTTTATGGGTGATGTGTCTCACGAACTCAAAACGCCTATTTTTAACATTCAAGGATATATAGAAACATTACTCGATGGTGCTGTAGATGAACCTCAAATCAACAGACATTTTCTGCAGAAAGCCTCAAAAAATGTAGATCGTTTACAAACTATTATCAATGATTTGGAAACCATCTCAAGATTAGAATCAGGTGATTCACTTCTTGAATTGCGTTCTTTTGATATTAAAAAACTGGTGGAAGAAGTTTTTGAAGAACTGGAAATTAAAGCAGCAGCCAGAAATATATCTCTTATATTCAAGGAAGGAGCTCAGCAAGGGTTTAAAGTTAAGGCTGATAGAGAAAAAGTACACCAGGTTCTTATTAATCTTGTTCACAACGCCATCAAATATGGTAAAAATAATGGCTATATCAAGTTATCATTTTATGATATGGAAAAGCAAATTTTAATCGAAGTGGCTGACAATGGTGCGGGTATTTCTAAAGAACATCTTCCCCATTTATTTGATCGTTTTTATAGAGTTGAAAAAAGCCGGTCCAGAAATGCAGGTGGTACAGGTCTTGGTCTGGCTATTGTGAAACACATTATTGAAGTGCATCAACAAACGATTCACGTAAGAAGTTCTTTAGAAATGGGTTCAACCTTTGGTTTTACATTAGAGAAGGCTTAAATTCTTTATTTTAAAAAGGTTTACCTATCTTTGCGCCCTAAAAAGAAGAACTTACCCATTATATATGATTAATTTATCTAATATTTATGTTCAGTACGGAGACAGAATTCTACTGAACAAAATCAATCTTGTTATTGGTGAAAAGGATAAAATAGGTCTTGTCGGTCGGAATGGGGCCGGAAAATCTACCCTCCTCAAGATTATCGCAGGTGAATTATCTCCACATGAAGGAAATATTACCCGTCCTTCAACGAGTACTTTAGGGTATTTGCATCAGGATATGGAAATTCCTTTAGGTAAAACGGTGCTTGAAGAAACCCTCACGGCATTTGAAGAGGTGAGAGATCTGGAGATGAGATTAGCAAAAATTAACGAGGAAATGACGCATAGGACCGACTATGAGTCTGATTCTTATTATAAATTATTGGAAGACTTTTCTTACGTTAATGACAGGTTCCATTACCTTGGTGGTGATTCTATGCAGGCTGATGCGGAAAGAGTTCTTAAGGGTTTAGGTTTCAAACCTTCAGATATGTCCCGCTTGACCGACGAGTTTAGTGGAGGCTGGAAAATGAGGGTGGAATTAGCGAAAATGTTATTGAAAAGACCCGATTATTTATTACTCGATGAACCTACTAATCACCTGGATATTGAATCTATCATTTGGTTAGAAAATTTTTTAGTTGGTAATTCTGGCGCCCTCATTCTGATTTCTCACGATAGAGAGTTTCTGAATAAAGTGACAAGTAGAACGGTTGAAGTTGAACTTGGTACCTTACAAGATTATAAAGCCTCCTATAGTGATTATGTTTTGTTACGTGAGGATAGAAGGGATAAGTTAAAATCTGCTTTTGATAATCAACAAAGGGTGATTGCAGATAAGGAAAAAACCATTTCCAGGTTTATGGCTAAGTCCTCTAAAACGAAAATGGCACAATCAATGCAAAAGCAATTGAATAAAATTGAGCGCATTGAACTTGATGAGACAGATGTTTCAGTAATGAATATTCGATTCCCAACGGCGCCACGGTCGGGGCAGGTGGCGCTCGATGTAGTCAATCTAAGCAAATCTTATGGCACTTTAAAAATCCTGGATGACATCCATTTTAGAATGGATAGGGGAGAGAGGATTTCTTTTGTGGGTCAGAATGGTCAGGGTAAAACAACCCTGGCTAAGATTATAGTAAATGAATTAACTTATTCCAGTGGGGAGTTAGTATTGGGTCATAATGTAAAAATTGGTTACTATGCCCAAAATCAAGCTGAGAATATGTCAGGTTCAAAAACGGTTCTTGAAACCATGGAGGATTCATCGCCACCAGAAATGAGAACCAAAATAAGATCCATTTTAGGGGCTTTTCTTTTTTCAGGTTCCGATGCAGAAAAAAAAGTATCGGTTCTTTCCGGTGGGGAAAGAGCTCGCCTCGCCCTTGCTTGTTTACTCCTGAATCCTTTTAATTTACTTGTCCTGGATGAACCTACCAATCACCTGGATATGTTGTCTAAAGATGTATTGAAAAAGGCTCTGATAGAATATGATGGTACGCTGATAGTTGTTTCACACGATAGGGAGTTTTTACAAGGTCTTACCGAAAAAACACTGGAGTTCAGAGACAAAAAACTGTTTGAATATCTGGGAGATGTAAATTTCTTTTTAGAGAAGAGAGATTTACAGAATATGAGAGAAGTTGAAAAAATAAATGTCCCTGTGGTTGAAAAAATTCAGACGCCAGTCATTTCCAATGAAGAGAAAAAAAGACTTCAAAAAAATGTGCAGCAATCTGAACGTAAAATTCAGGAGTATGAAAAGGAAATAGCCAAAATGGAAAATGAAATGGCCTCTCCAGGTTATTTCGAACGCCCCGATATCAATAAGTTGACAGAAAAATATCATTCCGTTAAAAAGCAATTGGAAGCAACTTTAGAAATTTGGGAAAATGCGGTGTCTGAAATTGAGGCGGCTGGAGTTTCTTTTGATTGAACCTGTTTTTTATCCCTTTTTCATACCGCTACCATACTTTTTTATTAGTTTATTCGTTTTTTTGACAAATAAATCGCTATGTTAACTCGAATCTTTTCATTTCTACTTTTTCTAACTGCTTTTTCTATTTCTGCTTTGGCACAAAATGCTACTATAACGTTAAAAATTGACAGTAAAGAAGCTTCTTCAGGTGAGGTCATTTGTTTAAATGTTTCTGGATCTAATTTCAGACGTATCCTATCTACCCAATATTCAATTCAATGGGATCCAGCCATATTATCTTATTCAGGGTTAACAAATTTTAAATTACCTTATATGACTAAAGAGAATTTTGGCATTCAAGCGGTGAGTAAAGGTATTTTGACTTGTATGTGGATTGATAATTCTTTAAAGGGCGTGAATCTGGTGGATGATTCCTCTTTGTACCAGGTATGTTTCAAAGTAGTTGGCAAATCGGGCGGCTTTACTGGCATTAAGTTCACACAAAAACCTACTCCTTTTGAGTCTGTTAATCTCGAAGAGAAATTAGTAACCATTCAGCCAGTTTCTGGAAATATAAAGGTAAAATAAAGCGTTAGGCTTAAAAATATTATTCTTGAAGGGTCACAATGAAACCTCCTATCCCATATTTTTCTTTTAGGTTTTCCTTATAACTATTGGCTTTTTCTTTGGTAGAAAAAGGTCCAAGTAAAAGTTTATATAGTATCAAACCTTTTTCACTCTGTTTAGATTGAATCATTATCTGTTTAAACCATGCGTTGTGTAACTTTGAAACTTCATTCCATAGGACAGAAATATTTTGAAATGAGCCAACTTGTATAGCAAAGCCTTTTTCGGGTAGCCTATGTAGTTGAATTTGATATAAGCCGGGTTTTAGCGATTCACTCGCAGGGGGTAATACTATATTTTTTTCTGGAACAAGGTTTTGTTGTGTTTTTGTATTTTCAACCGGCGTGAGACGCAAAGGTATTTCTTCGGTTTCCTTCGTTTCTGTTTTGGTACTTCCTGGCTGGTAAAACGGAATGTCTGGTTTCTTTTCCAGCTTTTCTGCCAAGGGTTCTGATGATTCCTTTTTTGGTACGATGGTTAATTGAACATTTACCTTTTCATATTTCTTTAATCCAATGCTGGTAGCAGCTGCTTTTGATAAAGCTAAGATTCTGTTAGGTATAAAGGGGCCTCTATCATTTATTTTAACCACTACAGACATGCCGTTATCCAGTCTGGTTACATTAACCATTGTCCCAAAAGGTAAGGTATTATGAGCCGCTGTTAATTTGGACGGATTGTATAATTCACTGGAAGAAGTAACTCTACTGGCGTCAGATTCTTTATAATTAATGGCAAATCCTATCTCCTGTCCAATTAGAATATCAATTCCTGTGGCTGAAAGTAACCCTAACAAGATTAATCTATGTAAAATCATTTTAACTAATTTGAGCAGCTAAATCAAAAATAAATAATCTGAACATTTGAAATAAACCCATCATTATTAGCAAAATTCCAATCAGTTTGGGGAGAAATTTTTTGAATTTTCCCATGTGAGGTAAAAATCTGTTAGCTAATAAAGCGTAAGTACTTAAGGTAATTAATTTTCCTAATGCAGCAGCAGAAATGAAGCATATAATTAAATAATAAGGTGTATTGCCCTTAATATCAAATAAATTTATAGATCTAAAATAGGTTATCATAGCAATCCAAAAAGCTATAGTTGGTATGTTTAAAAATGCAATAAGCATGCCCCTGCAAAATTGTAAAAAACCAGTATATTCTTTTTCATTGGTTAAAACCTCTTTTTTGTTTTTCTCTTTTTTGAAAATAAAAAATACACCGAAGAATATTAGAAAAATAGTGGTAAAAATAATGGTTAGGTGATGGTCTAAGAAAGGTACTAAATAAGCAGGACTTACTTGAATAGCAATAAATGATTGTAGTAACTCTATAAATGCAGCTGCAGCGGCAAAGCTTAAACCAGCTTTTTTATTTTTTTGAACTGTTATGTAAATAACATTTAAATTTATTGGTCCGAATGGAATGGATGCCAATAAACTGGTTAAAAAAGTTACTGAAAAAATTAAAGTGTATTTAAAATACATAAAAAATAAATATTTGCAAATATAACTTAAAAAAGGGGAATTGAATTACCCAAAAAATGAGTTATATTTGAAATGAAGGACAGGATATTCATTTTAAACAAAGTAATATGAGGCTTTTATTAGGCATAGTTTTTTCGTCGCTGGTATTTTCTTTATTTGGTCAGATTGCAGACGCTCCGAAAGTAAAAGAAGGAGAGGGACCTTATAATCAATTAATTATTAGAGGGGTAACATTAATAAACGGTAATGGGGCACCTCCTATTGGCCCAGTTGATATAGTAGTGGAAAATAATTTAATCAAACAAGTTAGTGTTGTGGGTTATCCTGGCGTTCCCATTCCAGAGAAAAACAGACCGGTTTTAAAGGAAGGGGGAAGGGAACTTGATGCAACGGGTAAATTCTTACTTCCTGGTTTAATTGACATGCACGGTCACAGTGGGGGTGCCGCTCAAGGTGCCGGGGGAGAATATGTTTTTAAGCTTTGGATGGGGCATGGTATAACAACCGTTCGCGATCCTGCTGCTGGAAATGGTCTCGATTGGACATTGAGACATAAAAAACTTAGTTTGACAAACGAGATTACAGCCCCTCGATTGTTTGTTTACAACGCATTTGGTTCAGGCTCCAAAAATCCTATCACCACGCCTGCACAAGCAATTGAATGGGTTAATGAAAATGCCGCTAAAGGTGCAGATGGTATTAAATTTTTTGGTGCTGCTCCTGAAATTATGGATGCCGCACTTAGGGAAAATAAAAGAATTGGATTGCGTTCAGCTTGTCATCACGCACAAATGGATGTCGCTCGCTGGAATGTTTTAAAATCAGCCAGAGCTGGTTTAACTACTATGGAGCATTGGTATGGCCTTCCAGAAGCATTATTTAATGACAGAACCGTTCAGAATTATCCCCTTAATTATAATTATCAGAACGAACAACATCGTTTTGAAGGAGCTGGAAATCTTTGGAAGCAAGCTGCATCGCCCTTTTCTGATCATTGGAATAAGGTGATGGATGAACTTATTGCCCTGGATTTTACCATAGATCCTACCTTTAATATTTATGAGGCAAATAGAGATTTGATGCGTGCGCGTCGTGCAGAATGGCATGAAGAATATACCCTTCCCTCCCTTTGGCGATTTTATTTACCGAGCAGAATTTCCCACGGTTCTTATTGGCATAGCTGGGGTACAGAACAAGAGGTCGCCTGGAAAGAAAATTATAAATTATGGATGACCTTTTTACAGGAATTTAAGAATAGGGGTGGGCGCGTAACAGCTGGATCTGATTCAGGGTTTATTTTTCAACTCTATGGTTTCGCTTTTATTAGAGAACTGGAATTATTGAGAGAAGCTGGCTTTCATCCGCTCGAAATCATTCGGTCTGCTACTTTGAATGGTGCTGAAGCTTTAGGTGTATCCGATAAATTGGGCAGCATAGAAGTAGGTAAATTCGCAGATATGTTGATTGTTGACGAAAATCCGCTGGAAAATCTACAGGTTCTTTATGGCATGGGTGCTATAAAATTAAATGATAACAACGAAATTATCAGAGTAGGTGGCGTTAGATATACTATCAAAGATGGCATTATCTATGATGCAAAGAAACTTCTCGAGGATGTTAAGAAAATGGTCAAAATAGCAAAAGAAAAAGAAGATTATGAAATAAAACAACCAGGAGATTCGAAAAAATAAATGAATTAAAGGTTTAATAAGCCTGATGGTAAGTTAAAAACCAATTCTTTTTTTTCTTTATTAATCTTTACTATCAGACTTTCATGAAGTGGTATAAGCACTTCTTTTTCTTCATGCATTATTAGGGCTGTAAAATGTCCCGGCAAACTCAATATTTGTTCTATTTTTCCTATGAGGCCCATATCTTCATCAGTTATAGTGTATCCAATCCATTTTTCATACCGGTTATCACTGTATTCATCCTCTTCCTCTTCTTCATGTTCCATCAAATCTTCTTCTCTAAGGAATATGGGTTTATGGGCTAATGTCTCAGCATCTTCTTTAGAATTAACATCTTCTAATTTTATTAAAAAACTATTGCCCTCTCTTGCTGATTCAATAAAATAAGGAATTGGGTTAGCGCCAACACCAATAAATATGGCCTTTGCCTGAAGTACATCATCCAGGTATCTTTCATCAATCTGGCACTTTAAGGTACCGTTAAGTCCGTGTGGCTTTCCACATTTTCCTATTTCAATCATTGTTCATTCATTTTTGGTAAATAACTACTATGAATAATTCCTCCCCCTATGACATCATCGCCTTCATAAAATACGGCTGATTGTCCCGGAGCAATGCCGTTTACGGGAGCTAAAAATTCAATACCAAGCAAGTGGTCATCAGTCCAATTCAGTATTCCTAAAGTACCGGTATCTTTGTATCTGACTTTTGTAATTACTTCCAGATCAGGTGAGATTGAAGCATATTTTTGAAGATTTGGTTGCCTTACCTTTAATCCGTTTCTTGTTAATTCTTCAACGGGGCCAAGAACTACTTCGTTTTTATTGGGTCGAATTTCTGAAACAAACATAGGTTGTCCAAAAGCCATACCCAGTCCTTTTCTTTGCCCTATGGTAAAAAATGGATAGCCTTCATGTTTACCTAATATTTTACCAGTTTTATCTACAAAATGTCCTCCTTTCACCAAATCATCCAGTCCGTCCACTTTTCTTCTGAGGAAATTGCGGTAGTCATTATCAGGGACAAAACAGATTTCATAGCTTTCCCCTTTTTTAGCTAAATCGGTGTATCCGGCGTCATGTGCTAATTGTCTAACTTCCGGCTTCGTCAAATCGCCTAATGGAAATTGGCTCATTGCCAGGGCCGACTGAGTTAAGCCCCATAAAACATAAGATTGATCTTTGTTTGCATCTTTACTTTTAGAGATATAGTATCGGTCATCATTTTTATTGATTTTTGCATAGTGTCCCGTTGCGATGGTTTCACAATCGAGGGCCTTGGCCCTTTTGAGCAATGCATTCCACTTAATGTGCGTATTACACAATACACAGGGATTGGGCGTTCTTCCAGCCATGTATTCGTCCACGAAGTTATCAATGACATAATCTCCAAATTCATCTCTAATATCTAATATAAAATGGTGGAAACCCATATCTACTGCAACCTGTCTGGCATCATTAATAGAATCAAGACTGCAACAGCCAGTTTCCTTTTTACTACCGCCAGACTGCGCATAATCCCATGTTTTCATAGTAATACCAACTACCTCGTACCCCATTTCGTGTAATAAAATGGCAGTTACCGTGCTATCGATACCTCCACTCATTGCCACTAAAATTTTTCCCATTTTGCTCATAATTCCACGATTATTTAGAGTAAATTATTGGATATTTCCTGTCCAATTCTCAAAGATTCCCTAACTAAAATATCAAAATCAATTTGTTGACTTCGTTGATTTACATTGGCAACCCTAATTACAAATTGACCATTCAACAGCGTGGAAGAAGGTGCTGCAATGCCCTGATTTTGTAATTCGAGAAGTAATTTTTTATTGTTGTTATTCTGCACGGCTATATCATTTGTTACTGGAAATTCATATCGGTAACAAACGATGTTCATAGTTACGGGAGTCATTAAAGTTAAAGGTTTATTTTTTTCAATCAACGAAGCTAAATACTGGGATTGCAGGCAATTTTTCTCTATCATCCTCACATAAGCTAAGCTACCCTGTTCTTTAATACTCATCCAAACCTTTAACGCTTTGAACCCTCTGGAAAGTTCAATACCAAAATTATTATATGGCTCAGGACCTCCGGCCAATCCACCCATATCTGTATGCAGGTAGCTGGGATTTAAGGCAAAAGTATCTCTATGAGCCTTTTTATTTTTTATCAACACACATCCAGCCTCATAAGGCATACACATCCATTTATGAAGATCAAAAGCAACGGAATCAGCTTCTTCGATAGGTTTTAAAGCGGCCGACAGAGAGGGAACTACTTTGGCTAAAGCACCAAAAGCACCGTCCACGTGAAACCAGATTTTTTCTCTTTTACAAATGGCTAATAATTCATTTAATGGGTCAATGGCCCCAGTATTTACGGTACCAGCATTTCCTATAATGCAAAATGGCATTAGATTATTTTCTTTATCTATTTTTAACTGTTTGTTTAAAGCCTCTATATCGATTTGATAATCTTTATTGACAGGTATTTTCCTTAAATGTTCTGTTCCAATGCCAAGTGATTCTATTGATTTCTGAATGCAACTGTGAGATTCCGTAGAGCAATAGGCAACGAGTTGTTTTTCCTGGGCACGTAGGCCTGATTTTCTGATTTTTTCGGGTAAAATAAAATTTCTTGCCACATTTAAGGCAGTGAAATTTGCCATTGAACCTCCGCTCAATAAAATACCAGAAGCTTCAGCAGGATAGCCAAGAAATTCTTTAAACCAATTCAGAACCTGATTTTCGACGTACATGGCGGAATGTTCACCAATGGCAAGATTCGGATTCATCGCCGCGGCAAGCATCTCTGCAAATACGCCCATAGGAGTACCTGTGCCTTGCACAAATGCAAAGAATCGGGGATGAACATTCCCAGTATTATAGGGAAGTATATTTTTTTTAAAATCGTCGTAAACGGCTGAAGAATTCGTTGGATTATGTGGTAAGCTGGCATTAAAGGTCTCTTTTACCTTTTCTGGGATAGGTCTCCAAACAGGTTGATCTCTTATGGTCGATAAATACGAAATCATATCCTCTACCATTAGGTGTCCTAACTTTCTCATTTCATCCCAATTAGAAGGATCTAACGTTTCGTTCATCGATTTTTATTTTTTGATGTCGCAAAATTAAGTAATTTCGCGCAAATGATTTTGCTATTCAACTTTTACAATGAAAACCCGGGAAAGAATAATATATAAGGCTATAGATTTATTAAATGAAAAGGGTATTCCAAATGTAAGTATGCGAGAGATAGCTGATGCCCTTGATATGAGTGTTGGAAATGTTACTTATTATTTTCCTCGCTGGAATGATTTAATGGAAGAACTAAATCATCAAATGATGTTGGAAATCAGTCATTTACCACGAATTCCATTTGATTTAAGAGATTTGCATTCTGTTTTTGAAAGAGTGCCTATGGTACAGGAAAAATATGGATTTATAACCAGAGATATTCATTTGTTTATTTCCCATTATCCTGAATTTGCAAGGTTAAGAAAAACATTGGTGGGTTCAAGAATTGAAGACATGATTAATCAACTCTCTGTTTGGGCACAACAGGGTATTTGTCATCCAGATTCAAGTGATCACAATCATAAAAGAATAGCTGTCAAAATGTGGTTATTATTGGCAAGCTGGTCTGTTCAGGATACCCTACTAAAAGAAACGGAGTATGCATTAAGTAAGAAAGAATTTTTGGCAATTATCTGGCAAATTTTCACCCCTCATTTTACAGATTTAGGGCTATTGAAATTTAAAGAAATAAAAGATAAGGCTAATTTTTAAAAATTAAAAAGCCCATCTGAAATGAAACAGATGGGCTTTTTTAATTCTTTAGCTCATTTTATTCTTCTAAAGAATTGTCCCAGCAACCTTTTATTTGTAATTCAAAAGTAGGCATTCTTGCCAGAGATGGTGCAGGTTTAGGATATTCCCCACTCAAAATAAGACCTGCACGTTGTGCTAAATCTAAATAATGAGCCTTTGTAGTAGCATCCGCTATGGTTGCGGCTTCTCTTGTAGCTGCTTGTTTTACTTGACTAACTGTAAGTCTTGCCAAAGAGCTTATGTCAGATTGTGAAATATCCATATTATCCATGGTAAGAAGGCTTGCCAACTTATCAAGAAAAGCTCTGTGAAGATTTCTTCTATATGGATCAGGAACAGTATGTAAGTCTAACTCTCTGAAAATCATTTTTTTACTATCGAAAAATAATTCACTCAAGCTATAAGCTTTTTTACCTTGTAATGCTGCCTGTTCTGATAATCTTTTCATTCTATCCTGGGCAAAAAGTGCACTCAGCGTAGAAGTTTGAAGAGATCTTATTCTGTCCATTGTACCTGAGCCTTCAATTTTACTAAGAATTTCATTATTAATCATCCAGTAAGGAGTTGTAAATAACTGGCGATCAAAAAATTGCATAGCTCTAATTTGTTTCTCGCGGGCAACGTTTACATAAACAGGACCTTTTTGTTCTCCCGTTTTGTCATATTCATAAATTCCACCAATGTTATTGACTACGTGACCCATGTAACGACGGTATTGTCCTGCTACATTGGTGTAAAGCTCGGTAAGTTCAGCAAAATCTTCGCCTGGTTTCACCGTCCATTCAATCAGTTTGCCTGTGGTTACTTTGAGGTTTTCAATGCCTAAGTCAGATGCTTTTATGGCATCATCTCCAATATCTTCTGTCTGACCACTTGGATCAATGGTATTGAATTGTTGTTGACCGTAGCGGTAAATTGGATTGCCTGCTTTACTAAGAATCCAATTATTTAGCGTTGGCTTCTCTTTTTCCGGATCATTAGCATCCTTCACTAATCTGTATCCCCATTCAATGGACCATTTATCATAAGGTCCGACAGCTGCATAAAATCCAGCTCCTTTGTCCTGAGGTTGAGCAACATAATTAAAACGGGCATAATCCATAATAGAAGGAGCAACGCCCATCCTTTGAACGAAACCTGGTGCACGAAGGGAATCTACGGAGTAAGCAGAGCTTGAACCCATATTATGAGGTAATCCCAGCGTATGACCTACCTCATGAGCTGCCACGAAGCGAATTAATTCACCCATTAATTCCTGCTTAAATTTAGGCGTTCTGGCTTCAGGATTAGCTGCTGCAGTTTGAATAAAGAACCAGTTTCTTAGTAAGTTCATTACATTATGGTACCATAAGATATCAGATTCAATGATTTCGCCTGATCTTGGGTCATGGACATGGGGTCCAACAGCATTTTGAATATCTGTAGTAATATATCTGATGACAGAATAGCGAACATCTTCTGGAGACCATTCTGGATCTTCTTCTGGTGTTGGAGGGTCTTTCGCAATAATTGCATTTTTGAAACCTGCCGTTTCAAAAGCAGCCTGCCAGTCTTCAATTCCTTTCTTAAGGAAAGGACGCCATTCCATTGGTGTACCTGGGTCGATGTAATAGATAATAGGTTTAACAGGTTCAACCAATTCTCCTCTGAAATAAGCAGCTGGATCTTTAGGTTCCAGTCTCCAACGGGTAATTAGGGTTTGATTTGCAGCTTTTTGCTCATCAAGGCCGTAATTAGTCCTCGTAAGTGAAAAATAGCCTACTCGTTCATCTGAAAATCTAGGCTGCCAAATCTTCTCGGGTAACAGAATAAAAGACTGGTTCATTTCAATACTTAACGTATTAGTCAGCTGATTATCAGGTATGTTAGTTCCTGTAAAAGTAAGTACGTGCCTTACTTCTGTATTTTGAGGATAACTTTTCATACTTGTTACGTAAGATCTCTTAGCATCTAGCGCCTGAATTTCAAAAGTCCTTTTTTCAGCCTTTGTAAGTGGACCAATCATAGGTATATCAGACGTGAATAAGCCCGTTGCATCGAAAACAACGGCACTGGAATCTTTTGACATCGTCGCAAGATCAAAAACCATGATAATTGGCTCAAAATTATTTCGTTGAACTGCTTTAGCTACAGGTAGTGAAGGGTCAGCAATAGCGTCATAAGTTACGGATTTCAATAAAATTTTATCGTCTTGCATATACCAGCGAACGATTTGCTGAGGTCTGGAACGCATACCGGCACCGCCGAAATTAAGTCCCTTTACGTGACCAGAAATGACACTGGCAACAAGAATATCCCTGCCTAAAATCACTTTTGGAACCTCAAAAAAGTATTTTTGTCCTACTCTGTGAATGGTAAACAGTCCGGCGTCAGTAACAGCGTCCGCTGGAATTATATCAGAAAATGATTTTGCCTTAGCCGGTTTTTTTGCTGCAGCAGCTGGATCCTTTGAGGGATCTTCTTGTGCCTGAACCTGAATGAATAACAAACAAAGTCCGAGCGTAATGATAAATTTGTGCATAAGTAGATTAGTTTCAAATCAATAATTCAGTTCAAAAATTTATTCTTTCAAGATAACCTTTTCTTCCAATTTAGGCATTGGATTATTTAGTTTAAGTTGTTCCCCAAGTTGGTGAGAAGCAGCAAAAGATGTAATGGTGGAATTTAACATATCACTGGCTGTGGTAGGACTATTTGGCAACAAAATAAGGTTGCTATTTACCTTTTCACTTAAAGATTGAAGCGTGTCATAATGTTGTGTCACTACGATTAATGCCGAAGCTTCCTGAGAATTAATTCCCACTTTATTTAAAAGATGGACAGATTCCTCTAAACCTCTTGCAATTTCCCGGCGTTGATCAGCAATACCTTGACCGTGTAATCGTTTACTTTCAGCATCAGCTCGGGCCTTAGCAACTATTTTAACACGCTCTGATTCACCCTCATATTCTGCAGCAATTTTCTCTCTTTCCGCCGCGTTGATTCTATTCATGGCATTTTTAACGGCATGATCAGGGTCAATATCTGTAACCAAAGCTTTAACTATACCATAACCGTAGGTATTCATGGCTTCTTCGAGTTCTCTTCGGATAGCAACAGCGATATCATCTTTCCTTTCAAAAACATCATCCAGTCTTAATTTTGGTACTTCAGCACGAATGGTATCAAACACATAAGCTGTTATCTGTTCTGTAGGATTATCCAGCTTGTAAAATGCATCGTACGCTTTTTCTTCCAAGACTTTAAACTGCACGGATACTTTGATCTTTACAAATACATTGTCTTTTGTTTTTGTTTCAACATTTACATCCAGCTGTTGGATTTTCAAAGAAATTTTCCCGGAAATTTTATCCACTCCTGGAATTTTAAAATGTAATCCGGGCTTTCTAATGCTGTGGAATTTACCAAATCTTTCCAATATGGCTACCGTCTGTTGTTTGATGGTAAACATGCCAGACATGAATACAAAAATACCCAACAAAACCAATAAATAATTTGCAACAATCCAATCCATAATTTTAATATTTAAAGAGATTTAATTTCACTATTTAATTTACTAAGCACCTCCTTTGCATCGCCAAACAACATTTTAGTTTTGTCGTGAAAAAATAAAGGATTTTCAATGCCAGCGTAACCAGACCGCATACTTCTTTTCAAAACAATAACTGATTTGGCGTTCCATACTTTTAGTACAGGCATACCATAAATTGGACTTCCCGGATCATTTTCCGCCGCTGGATTTACCACATCATTGGCACCCACGATGATGGCAACATCAGCTGAACTGAGGGCACTGTTTGCTTCGTCAAGGTCTAACAATTTTGGGTAAGGTACATCAGCCTCTGCTAAAAGTACGTTCATGTGACCAGGCATTCTACCGGCAACAGGATGAATAGCGTATTTAACATCAACTCCATTGGCTGAAAGCTGGTCATCAATTTCTTTACAAATTTTTTGCGCCTGGGCAACTGCTAATCCATAGCCAGGTACAATTATAACTGATTGAGAATAGTAGAGTTGTATAGCTGCATCATTTAAGGAAACTTCCTTCACCGTGCCACCGGTTGCAGTAGCACCAACAGCTGAAGTTCCACCGAAACCACCAATTAAAACATTCCAGATGGAACGGTTCATTGCACTACACATCATTACCGTCAAAATAGTACCTGATGCACCCACCAAAATACCACCAACAACCATGAACTGACTATCGAACAGGATACCTGCTGCGGCACCGGAAAGTCCAGAAAGTGAGTTAAGCAGTGAAATAACGACAGGCATATCGGCTCCACCAATGGGGGCTACGAAACTTACGCCATAAATCAATGAAATAACAAGGAAAATAATCGCTGCCTCCATTCCTATGGCTTCACCTTGAATTAAGATATAGGCACCTAATCCAATAAGACCAACAAGCATTATCATATTGATAACGCTATGTTTAGGTAAGGTCACTTTTTTGTCGTCAACAAGATCTTCCAATTTGGCATAGGCAAAAATACTACCTGTAAAAGCTACGCCACCAATAAATAAGGTTAACAAGACGGTTAAAAAACCTAGGGTATCAACTACCTTGGTTCCGTCATAATAATGCAGTACATCAGCTAAACCCAATACAACAGCACAGGCGCCACCCAACCCGTTGAAAACGGAAACCATTTGAGGCATAGACGTCATTGCCACTTTTATCGCTGAATAGTATCCAATAATGGTACCAACGACTAATGCTGCAAAAATCCACGCATAATTATTTGGAACATTTCCTTCCAAGGGCATGATTAAAGCAGCGATAATGGCCAAGGTCATACCAACTCCGGCATAAATATTTCCTTTTCTTGCTGTATCTGGTGAACTCATTAATCGAAGTCCCCATATAAAGCCAATGGAACCCAAAAGGAAAAAAATCTCTATTATAAAAGTAAGTAGCATGGTATTATTTCTTTTTCTTTTTAAACATTTCAAGCATTCTGTCTGTGACAACAAACCCTCCCGCTGCATTAATCATACCTAATATAATTCCAGCAAATCCCAGAGAAAGGGTAAGGTAATCCGTTGGATCAGTTAAACGAACCAATAAGATAGCCCCAATCACAACCACGCCACTGATGGCATTGGAACCGGACATTAAAGGGGTATGTAAAACGGTTGGAACTTTAGCAATAATCTCAAATCCCAATAAAACGGTAAAAGCTAATAAATATATTATCAGCAAGTTATCTAAAAAAAAGGCATAAAAATTTTCCATAAAAAATCGTTATTTTATAAAATTAAACGAATAACTCAGGGGTTATACAAGCACCTTTAATGATTTCGTTATTGAAATCAGCATTTAAATTTCCTTCCCGAACCATAGTTTTTAAGAAATTCAACACATTATTACTGTATAGGAAACTTGCGTCCTGAGGCATTTGTGCAGGCAACTGAGAGTTTCCAATAATGGTTACTCCATTAACAACAATTGTTTCATTGTCTTTTGAAAGCTCGCAATTTCCACCGGTAGAAGACGCCAGGTCAATGATAACAGAACCTGCTCTCATTTGATTTACCGTTTCTTTTTCAAGTAAAATAGGTGCTTTTCTACCTCTTACCTGAGCTGTGGTAATAATAATATCTGATTTTATAGCTCTGGCCTGAACTTCTGCTCTCTGACGTGCTAGGAATTCCTCCGTTTGCTCTACCGCATATCCACCAGCACTTTTGTCGTCTTTTGCTCCTTCAACCTCGATAAACTTACCGCCTAAACTTTGTACCTCTTCTTTTACAGCCATTCTGGTGTCGAATACCTCAACAATAGCACCTAGACGTTTTGCTGTGGCAATAGCTTGTAGTCCTGCAACCCCAGCGCCTAAAATCAAAACTTTAGATGGTTTAATACTTCCTGCAGCGGTAATTAACATGGGTAAATATCGGGGAAGCTTTGCTGCAGCCACGAGCACTGCCTGATAGCCTGCGATGGACGCCATAGAGGATAAAACATCCATTGACTGGGCCAGCGTAGTTCTTGGTATCATATCCATACTAAATGCCTTTTTTCCTTCTTTTACCAAGTTCGGAACTACCTCTGCGTCGGCAAATGGGGCAAATTGTGATATCATTATGGCGTTTTGATTGACCAACTTCCATTCTTCCTGCAACAACGGGTTGAATGTAACGATAATGTCTGCTTGTTTCAAGACTTCAGCACGGCTCAATACCGTAGCCCCAACATAATCATTATCAGAAAAAAAGGACTCATCACCAGCACCCGCTTCCATTAACACAGAAACGCCTAATGCCGACAATTTAGAAAGAGTGTCGGGCACGATGGCTACCCGGGGATCTCTGCTCTCTTTTACTATTCCTACCTTCATTTTTAGTATTTTTCAACAAATATCAATGATAATTATCTTATTTGCTATAAAGCTACCTGCCTTATTTTCCAATGTAGGCAAATATTTGGCATTTTCTGCCATCTATGCTAGAAGTTTTTTAACTTACCGCTAAATTTCTCCATTACTTTGGTCACTTTTGGTTTAACGACATAAGTACAGTAAGGATTTCGATCACCTACTTTCTGGAAATAATTATTATGTTCCCTTTCAGCCGGATAAAATTCCTGACTTTTTACTAAGATGGTCACAATCTCTGAGCCCCAAAGTGGCTTTGCTTCATTTTCGATAGAAAATTCGATGATTTCCCTTTCTTGGTCATTGGTATAAAAAATGACAGATCGATACTGAGGACCCACGTCATTTCCTTGTTTATTTAGGGTAGTAGGGTTATGGATTTGCCAAAAAACCCGTAAAAGGTCTTCTAAACTAATTATTTCCGGGTTGTATATGATTTTAACTACCTCGGCATGATTTGTTTGTCCTGAACATACCTCTTTATAATTAGCCGACTCTTTGGTTCCTCCAGCATAGCCAGATTGAACAGATTCGACCCCATTAAGTAATTGGAAGGCAGCTTCAAGACACCAGAAACAGCCACCTCCAAGAATGATTTCATTCATGATAATTATTGAAATAAGTGATTTGAATATTGTGCTAATTTTTCAAAAAACAGGGACATGCCCGCCTTCATATCTTCATCTAAATGATAATATATATTATTTGAAAAATAGCTTTTTAAGTCAAAACCGGTGGGCGAATCAGGTAAGAGCAAGAGAAGCTCGGGAATAGCTGCTAATCCCGCACTTAGGGCATTATTGAAATCATTTTCGAAAATTTCATCTGCTTTACTGTTACTAACCCATGCAGCAAATACGAAGGGCAATGAGGTATGTTCTCGCCAGGCTTCGCCTAAGTCATAAAAGTAGGGGTATTTTTCATGTAATCCCATGGTTCTGTCTCCAATGATGAGGAGTCCGGTATTTTCAGAAACATGATTTTCAAATCCAGGTTTGCCAGCTACGAAATGGAGTTTTTGCTGCCAGAACTCTTTTAATAAAATCTGGACAAGGAGGACAGATGTTCGGGAATGGAAATCTAGAATTAATGTATCAAGTTGATCAATAGGTTTATAGGAAAAAATACCTACTGTTTTTACTTTGTTTTGAGCACCTATACAATAATTTGAAAATAAAGTGGCATTTGGTATCTGAGGTATTACCGCGGTGGGAATAAGGGCTAATTCTACCTCTCCTTGAATCATTTTACTCGCACAGGCAGAGGGAATATCTAGCATTAGATTAATTCTTCCCGCTAAAGGACTATTCAATAAACCATACAATAGTGGTTTGGTATTTAAATAGCTTACTGCTGCAATATTAAATTTTTCTGTTATTCGATTAGGAGGGAAAGCCATTGTCGGTATTTAAATGGCTTATATCGTTCATTAAAATAGAATTAAAGCCATTTTGATCTTTTAAAAATTGGTATAAACCAGTATTTTTATGGCTGAATTTTTCCATTTCCGAAACAGGGAGACCAAAAAAATAAGTCATCATACAGCGCATTGCTCTACCATGGCTACAAACTAAAATGGTCGATTCTTCTCTGTTTTCAAGCCACTGCATAAATACAAACATTCTTTCGGCAAGTTCCGCTGCGCTCTCCCCATTTTCAAGTCTTGTTTCATAACGGCCACTTTGCCAGTCAATTATGGCTTCTTTGTATGGCTGTTCCATCCAGGTTTCATACGATTTCCCCTCGTGAATACCCCAGTTCATTTCGTTTATTTCAGGTAATTGTACCCAGGGTATGCCTTTGTCAATAAAGGATTTAACCGTTTGGTGTGTCCTTTGAAGGGTAGATGTCACCACTAATTCAAAGGGAATTTCCTTGTATTTTTGAAAAAATGCTTTCGCTTGTTCTTCCCCTTTTTGATTTAAGGTTCCGTCGATACCAGAACCCTGAACAATGGAAAGACGATTATTTTCTGTTTCTCCGTGACGAAGTATATAAATATTTTTATTCATTTATTGATTATTAACAACGGGTAAAGAGACATATCCATTTATAACTTCGTCTTCCTTAAAAGTTTCGTTAGTGTAATCATGCAGGACATTATAAAGTGTATCTCGTTCTAAAGGATGTTTGCCGACCGCTTTTATTAAATTCACCAAATCGCGCGTACTCAGAGAAGGGGTTTGCTCTTCTGACCCCGCCATACTGTATATTTTTGTGGTATCATCAATCGTTCCGTCAATGTCATCGACGCCAAATGATAGAGATAATTGAGCCATATTCCTGCCAATCATGGGCCAATAAGCCTTGATATGGTCAAAATTATCGAGATAGATGCGACTCACCGCATAATTTCGAAGGTCATCGAGTGCACTAACTTCTTTTAAGTGAGACAATTGATTGTCTTTATTTCTAAACTTCAGAGGAATAAACGTTTGAAAACCGCCTGTCTTATCCTGTAAATTCCTTAATTTTTCAAGATGATCTATTCTATGAAAATAGGATTCAATATGTCCATAAAGCATGGTGGCATTCGATTTTTTATCTAGGCCATGCCATATTTCGTGAATCCTCAACCATTCTTCCCCTGTACATTTTCCACCAGCAATCTGGTCCCTAATCTCTGAATGAAAAATTTCAGCACCCCCACCTGGCATAGAGTCCAGACCTGCTTCCAACATAAGCGCCATGCCCTCTTCGTAGCTGATTTTTTCTTTTTTGAAAATGTAATGGTATTCGACAGGAGTCAAAGCCTTTATATGTAACTT